>OGQN01000544.1_pt1 | contig 34507 bp, 19 predicted proteins | sample 1553231 | NCBI WGS metagenome assembly OGQN01 (sample SAMEA2579950, study PRJEB22360) | human gut metagenome | biome: human gut; feature: human-associated habitat; material: faeces | place: Denmark | collected 2008/2010 | reverse complement strand
CCGGCCCGAGGCTCGGCAACGACGGCCTGTGGCTCGCCTTCATTCTCTATCTGACAACGCGCTCAATCGTTCTGATTATCCTTCGCCACAAGATCGGCCCGAGATAAGAGAACTATTTGAGTTTAGCAAGAACACGGGGATCGCCGACAAGCCAAAGCACATCGCGGGCTTCGAAGCGGGTGCTTCCGTCGGGCTGCATGAATTCGTCACCACGCTGAATGTTGACAAGCAACGCTTTATAACGGCTGCGCAGATCGGCCGTCTGCGATGTCTTTCCTACGAGCGGAGATGTCGGGCTGAGCTGGATATTGGTCAGCTTGATATTGTCGACCGTAATATTGCCGGGATTTGATTCGGATTTTTTCTCTATTACGGGAAGCACAGCCTGAATCTGCTCGTCAGTGCCTATAATTCCAAGCGAATCGCCCGGAAAGATGCGTTCGCGACCGCCGGGAGCGAGAATAACATTACCTCCGCGGGCAATCGACGAGATATTGACGCCATAGACCTGACGCAGTTTGCTGTCGATAAGTCGTTCGCCGACAAATGGGCAATCATAGCCGACGGTCATAAAAGCGAGGTGCATATTGCTGACGAGATTGTTATTACGCCCGGTGCGACGCAGATCACGCTCGTTAAGGTTATCGAGGAAACGGGTTTCAAGACCGCGCAACTTCTTTCGGAGACTGCGCCCGAAAAGAAGCATCATGACCACGAACACAGCGACACCGAACACAAACCCGGCCATCAGACGATAAACTGACGAAAGAAGATAAATAACAAATCCGATAGCAATCACGAAGCGTATTATGGTCATGAAATGCAGCGGGAGGTCGAAGTGGGCGTTGGCCTCGACAAGACGGTGTCTCTCGACTGACTTCGACGCAGGAAGCGACAGAGCAAGCAAGAAGGGTAACATAACGGCTATGCCTAATACTACCGTTGCGAAATGACCGAGACTCTCGCCTAAAACGCCGACCAACCATGGCTGGACAATATTAAGTGTGACAAGGCTTAGGGCGATCAGAACGACCGTATACACGACAACACGCCACAGATAGCGCTTGATAAGCGACATCCAGAGAACTTTCGTCTCGCTCTCGGTCGACGCCCGGTTGGTGTAACGGTCAATGAGAAAATGGAACTTCGTAGGCAGGTGTCGCTCGACAAAATTATAGAATGGGTCGGCGAGACGGATGAAGTAAGGAGTCAGGAATGTCGTGAGAACGCTGACCGCAACAATTATCGGATAGATCGAAGGCGAAAGAACGCCGAGCGACTGACCGAGCGTTGCTATGATGAAGGCAAACTCACCGATCTGAGTCAGCGAGAAGCCGCTCTCAATCGCCACCCGCAGATTCTGGCCTGTCAGTAACATTCCGAGACTGCCGAACAGAATCATGCCGACAATGACAACCGCTGAAAGCAGGAGTATCGGCCACCAGTATTCAACAATGACACCGGGATTCACCATCATTCCCACTGAAATAAAGAAAACAGCGCCGAAAAGGTCTTTGACCGGCATCGTAACCCGTTCGATTTCTTCGGCAAAGCTCGTGCCGGCGAGGATAGAGCCCATGACAAAAGCTCCCAAGGCAAGCGAAAAGCCACAGTAGACCGAGAACACGGCCATTCCGAGGCAAAGCCCCATCGACACGATAAGAAGAGTCTCATTGTTGAGAAACCGACGGCTACGGTTAAGAAGAGTCGGAAGCATGAACACACCGACGAGAAACCACATGACAAGGAAGAAAACAAGCTTGCTGATGCTGAAAAGCATCTCGCTACCCTCTACGGTGTTATTGATTGCAATCGACGACAAAATCACCATCATGACGACCGCGAACAGATCTTCAACAATCAGGACGGCAAGCACCAGCGAAGCGAACTTCTTCTGTCGCAGCCCGAGATCATCGAACGCTTTCAGAATTATAGTGGTCGATGACATCGACAACATTCCGCCTAAGAAAAGGCTGTTGATATTGGTAAACCCGAGAAATCGGCCGATAACATATCCTGTCGCCAGCATACCACTGACTATAATCAAGGCGGTGATAGCCGCGCTCCCCCCGGCATTCATCAGTTTCTTGAAGCTGAACTCGAGCCCTAACGAGAACAAAAGCACTATAATTCCTATCTGTGCCCAGAATTCAATGTTTGACTCCGTCGTGACGCTCGGAAGATAGGTGAAATGGGGACTTGCGAGGAAACCGGCGACAATATATCCGAGCACCACCGGCTGCTTTATCAGCTTGAAAATAATCGTTGTTATAGCCGCCAGGCAGAGAATAAACGCAAGATCGGTTATGAGGCCCTCGATATGGGCCTCCCCTCCGACATTCAGCAGCAGAAGAGATTGTATCATAGAGTTTATGACGGCGAATTAACGAGAGATATAGAAGTGGTCGGATAAACTTTTGACATCTCATCCATTAGCCTGACAACATCGGTGTTCTCACGCACCAACAAAACAAGATTCAGTCGGGTCATATTGTCAGAATAGTTGAAATCGACAAAATAATTATTCAGCTGAGCATGAAACTTTCCAAGCAGAGTTATATATGGGTCAAGATCCGTCACAATGCCGCCTATCTTGACCGTTATGGTGCGCGATTGCGACCCGACGTTGACCCTGTGTTCAATCTGTTCAAGAAGAACGAGAATAAAAAGCACAAGCAATGTCGCCACAAGGGCAACCAGATACATACCTACCCCGACTGCGAGTCCGATGGTTGCGACCATCCAGATTCCGGCGGCCGTGGTCAGTCCTCTGACCGAACCTTTCATCTGGATAATGGCACCGGCTCCCAGAAAACCGATTCCCGATATTACCTGTGCAGCTATGCGTCCTGGGTCGCCGTTCTTAAGGCCGAGATACTCCTGAGGCACATAGATTGACAATACCATAGCCAACGTAGCGCCCATAGAAATAAGGGCGAACGTCCGCATTCCTGCCATCTGACCGCGCCGCTTGCGCTCAATGCCGACAGCAGCGCCGAGTATAAGACTGTAGAATAGCCTCGCAACCGCAACGCCCGGAGTCAGCTCAACCGCCGTAAGCTGCTGCCATAGAGCTGAAAACATCTCCAATTATTTCTTCAGGGTGAAATGGCGCGACGTCAGACGATAGCCATCGGTGAAGAGCTCTACCGTATAGTCGCCCGGAGTCAAGGTCGTGTTCACATCCCAATAGATATGTATGCCCGAAATCTCGTCGCCCGAATATTCAATGCTCTTACGGGCAGTCGTCGGCACAGAGCCTCCTTCGAAATGCATGGCTCCGCCTCCGCCGCCAAGCAGCTGTCCCTCGGGATTGACTATGCGAAGATAAATAGTCTTTGCTCCGGGAGGCGTCGAATTGTTCTGAGGCACAGTGAATGAAACCATCAGCTGCTTGGCTTTGGTCACATTCTTTTCGGTTTTTCCGTTACCCTTCAGTGGAGTCAGACTGACTCCGGTAACATTAAGCTTCTCGGCCAGAGTCATGCGCTTGCTAAGATCCTGATTGCGGGTTGTTGCCTCGGCAACCTGAGACGTCAGAGTGATGTTCTGGGATTTTATCTCTTCATTCTCAGCTCTAAGGCCGGCATTTTCGCGGGCCAGCGAATCAATTTGCGCCACATAATGGCGAAGCAAACCGCGCAAAGTACTGATCTCACGCTGGAGTTCGGCAATCCGCTCCTTGCTCTTGACTTTCTCGCTGCGTAACTCAGCCGTCAGTTCCGCCACTTTCTGCTTGGCAGCTGCATACTTGGCATACTCTTCGGTATTAGTAAGCCGCTGGGCCTGAGTTTCATACTGTTCAAACTCGGCATTAACAGCCTCGAACTCATTGGAAAGCTGAAGCTGCTCGTTCGCAAGCTGAAGTTCCTCATTTGCAGCCTGAGCCTCAGCAACCTGCTGATTCAGCTTTTCAGTACGATAGATCGAAACGCCGAAAACGGCAAGGAGAACAACCGCGAGCACTACGGCTGTCCACAATAAAGGCGATTTAGTGTTTAATGACATATCTTGATTGTCGGTTAAAATGACAATTCGGCTTACTTAAGAAAAAGCCGACGGTGTTATTTTTGCAAAAGTAGCAATTTTTTCGTTGATTCCACTAAATTTGCAGCCGAAAACCATGCCAGAGATGAGCACCATCCATTTTTTCAACCCTGAAAGCGAAGCAGAACTCTCCGACGGAAATCCGGGCTACACCCCGTCGCGCGCGGCACGCATCATAGCCGAAGCCGGTGCGCTGTTACCATTATGGTGGGCAAATCCCGGCGATATCGTAATCTCTCCCCCCGGTGCTCGCCGTCTGAAAGCCGAACTCTCCCGACGCCTCGGGCTGTGCAATACGGAGAACGCCCCGACTAAAATAGACCGCGCAGCGCCATGGGGATGGAGTCCGCGTGCCGCCCGGGTATTCGAAAAGCATAGTGTCAGCTGCGATCTTATTCCCGACATAGAGATCATCGCGGGAATGAGCCGACGTTCGACAGCCATCGAAATTCGCCAATTACTCGGCGTAGAATCCGGTGAAAAACATTTCGACATTGAGAAACTGACACAATATATATCCGACTCAAACGGTCAAGTAATTATCAAGGCTCCCCTATCCTGCTCCGGTCGAGGCATAATCGATTGCCGGATAACACCGCCGTCTGTCGTAATCAACAGAGCCCGGGCTATACTCCGGCATCAAGGCTCTGTAATAACAGAGCGCGCCCTCGACAAACAGCTTGATTTCGCAGCCCTGTTCGAAGCAGACAACAGAGATATAGAGTTTGTCGGATGGTCACTCTTCAGCACCGGCACGGGGGGAAACTACCAAGGGAATATCGTCGCGCCACAAAACGAGTTCGCCAAGCAACTCAGTAAAGCCGAATCATGGATAGAACCTTTAAGACAAGCCCTTAAGAAAACAATCGCGCCATATTATAACGGTCCGCTGGGGGTAGACATGATGTTCTACGGCAAAGACCTCAAAGTCATGCCATGTATCGAAGTCAACCTGCGACGCACCATGGGATTTGTCGCACATGATCTTGCCGAACGCCACGGCCTGCGCGGACATCTCGTCTTCGACCCTCATCCCGACGGCCCCGGCCTCACCCTCTCAGCCTCCGAAACCGCGCGCTTCGCCCTCCTGTAACCACCAACACAGGCATAGATTCTAATTAATCCCCTATTCAACATTTAAAGACAATAAGTTACTTCGCCGACATTCAAACATGCTATCCCTCTGACAAACAGAGATGTCGATTAGACCGGCACAAAAAAGAGCAAAAAAACATCCCGAAAAATTTGCACATCCGTCCGAAAAGCACTACCTTTGCAACGCAATTCCGAAAGCCCAGGTGGCGGAATGGTAGACGCGCTCGTTTCAGGTGCGAGTGTTGAGAGACGTGCAGGTTCGAGTCCTGTTCTGGGCACCCCAAAAGCGACTTAAAGAAGTGATAATCACCAATTTAAGTCGCTTTCCTTTTATTCCGCAGGCAAATTGCAGGCAAAAATCAAATATTCCGCGCAACTTTTGCCTGCATCCCTTCTTTCGGCGCATTTCAATGTAATTGACATTCACGCCCAAATCGGCGGTTACGAAGATTCAATCTCAGCCTAAGATGTAAAAACTGCGGTGCGAATGTGCACCGCAGTTGATAAGGTTTATTAGTATTCCATTTCGTCGTACTGACGTTTAGCCTTGAAGGTGATAATCTGGCCGGTCTTGGCGAGAGCCTCCCTATCGACTATGCTGTCTTGTGGAAAAGCGTCGGCAAGTTCCGGGACTAGCCATTTGTTATTCCAAAGCGTTACAGGCTGCTGCGCTACGACTTTACAGAGTGGCATGTCGTAGATTTCGCCGGATGACCAATCATCGGTTGTATTGGTGATATTTTGAAGCCATACCTGAAGGAAGGCCGAGTTCGGAATCCGGATGAGTTTCTTGTAGAGAAGTTCGATGACCTCTTTTTTCTTTTGCGTGTCTTCTTCGCGCATATCTGCCAGCAGTTGGCTTGCAACTTTCAAGGCATTATTGGCGACCCGAAGATTGTTGGCGGCAATTTCTACAGCGATAGCCACCATGGCCGAGATGTTTTCCCAAAGATGCCCTTTCTGTTCTATCTTTTTGGTCTCTTTTGTTTCTGCTCCGGTCTCTAAATCTATTAGCGTTTCTTCTTTAGTGATAGTTTTGACCGACAGATGCTCTTCAACTCGTTTGCTGAACGCTTCAAGTTGCCTTACGAGATTACCGGAGTTTGGGAAACGCTTTGAGAACTCATAAATGAACAACAGATGCTTCTGGAAACCATCGAAGTCATAGCCCGGGACTTTACGCTCATGACCGTTTTCATCCTCATACGTCTGTTTGCTCTCAATCGGCGTATTGAAGATGTAAAAAGCCTTATCCGGCTTGATGGAATCTGTTATCAGCTCGCTGGATGTGCGCGTCTTCGAGGGATTCATGCGGAAATTGAAGCGCTCAAGTATGTGCTGCAGAATATACGAAATCGCCTCCAGCGCATCGCGGTCGTTGCAGAAGATTCGGTAATCGTCGACATACCGGAGGATTTCGTACTCCAAATCCTTTGGCAACTTCCCTTCCTCCTGTGCTGTTGCTATATCCTGAGCAAGAAGCATATCAGTGTAGCCAAGGACAATCTCGGCTATTAATGAAAACAGAGAGCTGCCTTGCGGAATACCGATGTTCTTACCCTCCTGCATCGCTCTGAGATAGCGCTGAATGTCAGCGGCAAGTTCTGCGTTATTATTAGTTTCGTGCGGTGTATCCTTCCTTGCCAAAGCCCACCCAATCGACTCGGGATTAATCTGTCCGAAGCAGTTAGTGATGTCCGTCATGAACATATAACTATACTTCAGCGACAGCTCGATTGAGCGTTGCTCCATCGACCGCCACCAATTCAAGATAGACGTTGCATTTTTGAACGGTTCCGGCTTGTCATCTACCTTGACTTTCGGGATTGCACACGCCATGATGCGCTCATTTGAGAATAACCTGAAACATTCCTGAATTGCGCTCCAAGCCTTCTCGCTACAAATGCCGCGCGCCAACATATAGTACAGAAATGGATTGGCTAGCGTCAGCGGACGAACGGCATACCGTCCATCCTTATTCGTAATCACATCAAGATTCACGCCATGCTTCTGCTCCGGCTGACATCCAGGCTTGACGCACTGGTCGAGCGTTTTGTCGCCGATACTCTCTGCGGCATATTTCAGCACACCTGAAAAATCGAAATATTCCGGCAGTTCCGTAGTGCAATAAGCGTCATTGCTCATCAACGCGCTAAGCGCATCCTTTGCAGGCAAATCTAAAATGCGAACCGATTTCTTTGTCTTATCTTCTTTCTTCTGTGCTAATTTTTCAAATATATTTTCAGAATCCATATTTATCGTTTTAAGAAGTTTTTAAGAGCAACAGTAGCAATTCCGAGAATCTTGCTTTTAAGTTGCAATCCGTTATCTGAAGTTAAGATAATAGGATTGTCGTACTTATACTTAAGGGCAACTGACAATATCATATTGTCGGGAGAACGTTTATCAAAATCGTCCGGGAGTAGCGAAGTGTCAGCCATCTCATAGAGGATTTTGTGACGAGATTCCTGATTTAGCAGTCGCAAAGCCTTTTCCGCATTCCTTTTGCCTTGTTCGTCGAGTTTAATCTTCATCTTGTCAAGTTCATCGGCGACTTTGGCTGACAGAATTATTGGATAGCTAGTGTCAATGTGAGCTATAACGTCCGGGCAATTTACAAAGACATTTGTATCAATGAGATAATAATTCTGTTTCGTTTTACTCAGTTCTTTCTTAGGACGTTCAAATTGAGTGAGGTCAATTTTGCCCACCACCTTGACTCCAGGTAAAGTATTAGATGGTAAAGATAGACTGTTTTCATCCACTTCGGCCTTATTAGTGCTGTTCGCCATATTCTTCGTTTTACAGCCTTTAAGATACAGACCAACGGTCGAAGGTAAAGTAGGAACCGATAATAATGGAATATCAGAAATAATCAATGTCGTACTTTTAGAACGGCTTGTCGCTACATTGAAACGCCTTTCATCCAATGCAAAAGAAATATTGGTCCCTGGAATATAGAATATTGCATATTCTACTGTAGTTCCTTGAATTCTGTCAACTGTCTCTACCGTTAAATCTAATGATTGTTTCTCAGTAAGGAATAATTTCTGAAGGTGCTTTACCGAGTCTTTAAAGGGTGAAATAATTGCAACGCTGCACGCAGGTGCATGTCTCTTTATTATATCAAGACATTCTGCTATTATCTTAGATGCAGTTTCCGACAAGATACCATTTGTATAGTCTCCGGTATATTCAAAATACGCGCCTCCACCCTTAGGGAAGAATCGGTTATTGCAATCTGAGAAATCCGGGTAATCCCAACCGACAGAATTAAATCTATTATTATAGAATACCTTGGTAAGATTGGCACTCGCTGGGGTCAGTCTGAATGTTGTAGTTATTCTATATGATTTTACAGATGTCCCTAATGCATATGTCAAAAGACCATTAACTTGGGTCTTGACATTCCAAGTTTTGTATTCATTCTTTCGCTCGTTCAAAATAATAGGAGGAAGCTGCATGGGATCACCAACAATCAAACATTTCTTACCCAGTTTTTTAAACGCAAGAATTGACGCCAAGAATGCCTGAGAAGCTTCCTCTATTATAACAAGATCGTATATAGGGCCGGAAATTGGTTCTGCGGTCTTATTATAAAGTTGAGACAGAACATAGTTAGTCGAGCAGAGGAGTTCACCAGCAGGTACTGCGAACCCCTTCTTTGCGTTCTTCAACTGTGGTAGTTGAGCTCTTTCGTCTGTTGAAAGATTGGTTTTAGTAATTAATCCTTTTGCGAGAAACTCTGTTAACGGTGGTTGCTTAATCAACTCGACAAGACCTTTGTTTGCCATCGTTGTTGCACAGACAGTATTCCCCCGTCTCAGATAATCGGAAATAATTTGGGCAATGGTGTAGCTTTTACCGGTACCTGGAGGTCCCTGCACTATGCAAACATCTTCTTCGTTTAAAGTCTGAAGAATTGTATTCCCAATGATATTCGGATCTACTTTTGAGAAAGCGAGTTCCTGAGGTGTCCAATCGCTATATTCTATATTTGGCTCAAGCGTCTGCTCTGGCAAGTCCTGATAAATATCAAGGAAATTAGCGAGATTATTTAGATAATCAACTGGAGGAAATGTATCAAATGTCAATATCCTAAGTGATTTACCAACATTGAGACATTGAGCCACAAAATCAAAAAATTCTACCGAGAAGCCAGTCGCACCAATATAGTCATATCTCATGTCACTGCTGCACGAATAATATAGAGGCGTGAAATCAGACTGACCTTTATGAAATTTCAGATTTTGAAGAAAGTCTCTGAATATACATTTCCAATCGGAATACTTTTCACCAAGCTCCGCGAAAGCGGACTTGGTTACAATTGTCATGGACTTTAAAACCTTTAAACGCGGAGCTTTATTTTTAGGATATTTAATAACTATATGACCGGTTTTAATATTGACATGATCAATATAGCCCATGATGATTTCTTCTGACCTGAAAAGCTGATCCATTGGGGACAAAATGACATTCTTTTGGGTAAGCTCTTGTTCCTTAACTTGATCATTGAAGAACTTTATGTAATTTGCTATCTTTTCTTTCATGTCATAAGTCCTCCATATCTAACTCTCGGTTGTCCGGTAATTCAGCAAAGAGAGAATTATATTTTTCATCTGATTTAATGCGAATAAGCGTATAAGCGGTTCCCTTTACGCCATTAAGTACACCTGAATAAAGCGTTTGTACCACCTTAGCTTTTTCTTCTCCCGTGAGTTTAATCACAATGTCATCTTCATTAACCCAACCGAGGATGTCGTCTGTGCTGAAGAATAGCTTGAACTCGTTCTGTTTAGCTCCATAGTAAACGCAGACAATGCATTTATCTTCCGTGACTTTATTCCATATCGAAGGCGATAAATACATAATGCCTCCTTTCGCACTGCATTTGTGCACATATTTTTTGCCACAAAGATGTTTTATTGCACTTGCATTTCTGATAAAGTCTGAGTCCGTTTCATCAGGTGTAATATTATTGTCTCGAAGGACTTTCAGTAATCGTAATTGAGCCAAATAGTTCTGATTGATTACTTCATCAGGCGAAAGATCCTCACCTAAGATTCTGTTTATCTCATCAATCTCAGACCTCATAGGATCCAAAGTTCTGAGAGTATGAGCTATGCCATGAGACCCAAAACGTTCTCTCTCCTCGGGCGTAGGGACCCATGGAGTCTTACTCTGTGGCAAATTGTAAGTTGACGGACGTAATTCATGACCACCATCCGAATTGATCTTTCCATGATTAATTTGAGAGCGCGTGGCAGTCAGCTCCTCGTTTCCATCATTATCTATTACTGAGGGTCCCACATCAGCGCCTCTATCTTTTTCTAATGAAGCAGGGACAGGGCGATTCACGATAACCGGAGTAGTGTTGACATTATGATTGCCACATTCAGATGCGTCGCCGCCTGTTCGCCGGATATCGACATCAGAATGCTCTTTAGTTTTGTATGTTTCAGTTTTACCAACTGAATGTTCAGCACCTTCTTCTGCCTTTACATCTTCTGTGGTTTCGGAATCGATTTGTTCTGCATTGTATTCAGAAGCGGACCAGATAGGTCTAACGAATTTATTATCTTTTTCGCCGATTTCCGCTTTATGCCCCCGAAGTTGACCGGAGTAATCGGGAATAAGTAACTCGATTTCGTTCTTAAAGGCCTGATCAAGCATCAACTCATTGTTTTCCTTGATATATGCTATGGCACTTGCCGGACTATCCATAATCTCATCAGAAACATCCGGGGCGATGGCATCTTCTTCAATTCCTAGATAGACGATAAATTCTCTGCTGAATTCCTTGAATACACGTTTATGATCCAACGAGTCGACAAAAAAGAAATTGGCGGTATTTTCTTGATGATAAAATTTTCTAAGTGTCTGCTTTATATCAGGATTCTTGGTATATTTAATGACAATAGAGTCACATTTATATAGCGTTAATTTTGAAAGTTTTTTCTTAAATTCGTCATATAATTCAGCCCATTTGTTCGCATTTAGAATGCCTGCGAAAACTAATGCGTCGAGTTGTAAAGCGATATTCCTTGCCGAATACGGCATAGCATTCCCGGGAACCATTTCAAGATCATCCTGGGATGATGTTATTGTAACTATATCAAGTACATCACAGGCCTCGCGGAAAGCACCCACGGGTAAATAGTTGGGATTGATTATTAGAGGATTGGTGCCGAAATATTGTTCTAACATCTTATTACCTCTTTCAAGAGCGTAGAGGCTCCTAATCTGAACAGGCTCATTTTTAACATTGAACCAAAGAGAAGAATCATCCTCTCGATAGCTTATGATAATGTCATGGAACTCTTCTGTGTATGAGTCTACTATCCAGTTTAAGAGTTGGATTCGTTTTTCTTGAGATTTGCATGAGGCCAAAGCATATAGCGCATCTTGAAAACCGAGCTCTTTCTTGAAGGGAAGAATATCGAAGATTTCGGAACCGTCGGACAATACGAATCGTTGAATCTGACTATAGGGTGTCTTTTCTTGCGACTCCTCAATATAGGGCAAGAAGACGTCTACGATATACCCGTAATAAAGTTCTCCCGGGCGCTTATTGGATTTCTCTGTTGGAATACACTCTATATTATTCAATAGTCCCTTCTTTGCAAATTCCTCCAGTTTCCTTAGCTTTATTTCAGGAGCTCCATTGCGTTTTGAAGTTAGGTATTCAGTCCAGAGATATAAAGAAACAGGTCGGTTTTTCAAAAGTCCCAAATCTGACTCCCGCAAATCACAGTGGACTCCCATTTCCCTGAAGAGTATATTCACTTTATCCGCAATCTGCGACGAATAGCCCTCGTTCAGGTATGTAAAGCCGTGGCAACCACACTTCTCAAAATCAAAGTATGGATAATAAGATGAGCCAAGAGTAAGATCCGTTGGATTTTGCAGTTCTCTATTCGCGTCAAGTAACTTAATTTCGCTAAGTCTTAGCCTTTGCTTGGCTTCTTCCGAAAAACGGTGCTCGATAGCGCGAATGGAATTCAGTTCTTTGATAAAATCAAAATGAAACTCGGCCACGTTATCCCAACCTTTGTTTTGCAGTAATATGTAGCGGTCGATCTTATGCTTTTGCCATTCAATAAGAGTATCTATAATCGTGCCACCAATCTTTTCAAGTATAGAGCGTATAAGTTTTCGTTCATCAGCTGTCTTGAAAGTTATTTGATTGGGCAGCATAATAAAGTCAAATGGCTCCTCTTTCTCGCAATCTATGTATAGAGAATCCTTTAGGTAGTAGAATTCTCCATCAAGTCCTTGGACTCTGAGTTCGGTCAGACGATTAACGAGATTGTGGTCATACAAATTATCCAACTCTTCTCGGTTTTCTGCAATCAAAGCTACGAGGTTGGGTACTTCAATTGAGGATAAACGATTATCTATAGCATCCTTAAGAATGTCAACAATGTCTCGTTTTACTCCTATAGTTGACCAGAAATTACGCCATTCATCAATACTCTCGCCATCCTCGACATAGTCTGCACTAATGAATTGAGCTTTATCATCGAACTGTTTAACAAACGATTCTATGCCTTTATTCCCTAAATATCTATCTGAGAAATAGATGTATTTATTTGTGGAACTCAAAGTCTGATTGTCAAGTAGCAGTTTCGGAAGCGAAGTTAGCTCTTGCAGAAGTTGTTTCTTATCTGCGATATTAGTCTTAATCCATCTCCAGAATCTCCGATTATCCTCGGGTGAAGAGATTTTGCCAATAAAGCGTTGCTTATCCGCTTTTATTGCATTGATTAAATCGGAATATGTAAAGTTGTTGTTTCCAAGAACAGATGTCCAGTATGTTCGATTGTCTTCATTGACATAATCCGGATGAATTATGTCAACATCTGTGGGATTAATGAACCCCATAGAAATAGCTTCATTTGCCTGTGGATTGAGTAATTTCAGTCCCGTAGCCTTATCAGAGACTTTCCCTCCATACAAATACATTTTAAAATGTTGCAATACAGATTTTTGTTGGTCGTTCAAAACTCCGATTTTTTCCTGCATAAAGGAGTGTAATGCAATGCTTTCCTCCATGCTGTTGATACAGCGGTTAATAGCCCCAATATTCTGTGCAATTACACTATTAAAAAACTCATAAAAGTCATACCGTTTAATTCCCAATCGTTTTAACGTTTGAGAATCACCATAGTCTTCAGCGGCGATTTTTACAAGGTCGGCATTAAACCAGGATGCCTGCTGGATTGAAGATAGTTCATCGGAATATAAGTATATATTGGGCAAGTCCAGGTTGGTGTCGCAACCATAGCACACCAACTTGAAATCGCGAAGTTCTGTGGCTCCATTATATTTATCAAAAATCAATTCATAGTTGTCATCAAGGTATTTGACAAAATCTATGTTGATTGAGCCATCTGGGTCATCGTTCCCAGAAGTCTTTGCAATGACACTCTTAATGTTTGGCTGTACCACCTGTGTATAAAAGGCTTCTGCTGACAGGATTTTTACCCCGAACTTTCTGACAAGGAAGTTCTCGAATTCCTTGCTGTCAGAAATGTTATTTTGATAATCGGTATCGAGAGAATACATCCAATCTTCTCCGAGCCATTGCCTTGAAGAATATTCTTCGAACAAATCGCTGTACAAGTATATGATTTCTTCAACAAGGCATTGGTTGTATTCATTGTTAATACCCCTTGTCCAGAGAACAAAATCTTTTAGCGCTCCATCCTTTATTTCATCCTCGTGGGAATAACACCACCGGACAAAGTCCTCACTCTCTGCATAATCGTCTTCGAGGACTTCGTTTATAATGTCCAGATTGTCTTCATTGAGAATGATTATTTTGAGTGCTGCGGCATTAGAGAATATCATTAAGCAAAAGGTGTCGCTCTTTGACAAATAGTCAAGCACTGCATTTCCATATTCGGGAGAGATGAAATGCACTTTCCCAGATGGAAACCAGGCCTTATCGCATAAAGCATGACCTACATCCGATGATCTGAAGATAATCTTGTCGCGGAACTCATCTACAGGTTCCCCCTCATCATTAATGAATGGGAATGATAGGTAGGTTTCGTCAAATGACACGTCTTCAGACGCCATGAGGGAAAAGAACGAAAGAGATGTCTCCTTGTCCTCGAGTTTCTTCAACACCGAACTCCTATTATCGGTACTCAACAGAACATTATCGACAAAATCTTCGAAATCAAAACCTTTGAAACTGTCTGTGATTGCTTCCCATTTTTCGTTTCCTTTGAAGAACTCGCGTGTCTTGGGTGACAGAAAATAAATCAGATTCTCAAATGCCTTAAGTTTTGGCAAGTAGGTATCTATATCGTAGAATAAATCTTGGGCACAATACAGATTTCCTGCATCGTCTAAAAAGATTTCTTCATTCAGAAAATCTTTAAGGTAATCCTTCTCAAGCAGGAATAGCAAAAATCTGTTGTTGTTTTCCTGTTCCTTGAGCCATTCTTTGAACGATGGTTCATGGATTAGATTCCGCAAACTAACTTTATCGAAAATCTGACATTCCGAAATATACCGACGAAGGAATTTATGAAAATCTTTATCAGCACGTAACTCCTGCACCGGAAGTTCATAATCACCAAATCCTACGGCAAATCTCATGAACTCTTTATCCGTCATGATGCCTGTTGAAGAGAGCCCAGTTTCGTCGAATAAAACTTCGGATATAGTACTATATATTCCTGGACCTGAGGGTATAAGTGGTTCGATTAGACGCTCCTCAAATCCGTGCTGAAAGTGTTCAATGAGAGTACGGTATTTGCCATGCTCTCGAATACAAGTTTCGAAGTCGGGCACTAGATTGAATATCGAAGAATATCCATAATTATGAGTATCACATAAGCCTTTAATCCAGTCAAAGAATTTACTGCCAGCCATATCGGATATCTCTTCATTGAGATTAATCTGATTCCCAAAATCTATTTCAAGATCATCACGAGGTCCAGTTGGAATCATGTCGGTATTCATTAGGAACTTGAAACCCCAGCTCGCTTTTGTCGGCAGATAGCAGTATATTTGAGAATCTGCTACCTCCGATAGATTATTGTCTTTTATTTCACAGGCAAATGAAATTTTAGTTCTTTTGAAATCATAATACTTGGTCGGGATCTTCAGAGCTCCAGTATCTTCTTGCTTCTCTAAATCAGAATTAATCGCAGCTGTAATATCGGGGTTTACATCTTCTTCAAAATGATTGACCTGCCACTTATCATTGATAGCATTTAGGGTAATGTCTGGTATCCGTGATGCTTTAAGATAAACCTTTACAGATGAGAGATTCGGGATAAAAAGGATAACACGTTCATTCTTAAATATATTGCGGAACATTCTTTCGTAGTTCTGCTTAGCTAAACGTAATGTATCAATAGATGATGGTCGAAGGGAGAATCTGACCCCGAACTTCTCATTGGCATTTTCCAAAACATATAGTTCGGCTCGGGTTAAGTCCCGTTTTTTTGTCCAGATAGGCAAGATTTGCCATGGAGTGTCCACGATGTCGGCAGATTCCTTTTCGTCGAAACGGAAAGAATAATCTCCTGTTTGCAGATAGACAAAATTATTGTCAAGAAAAACGGTTTTGAACCCGATTCCCTTGTATCCAATAGTATCCTTGTTTTCTGTTTTCTCCTTATCATTAATACTGCAAATTGCGGCAATATTCTTCTCGTTGAACTCAGCGCCGGAGTGCATGAAGATAAGGGAGTCATCTGTGATATGGAACTCCACGTCAACCTTTTGCTTCACTCCATCCCGTTCAATGGGATAGTCATTGGCATTCTGGAGCAATTCGTAAATGAAAATTTCCTTGCCGCTTGCCGTCAATTGATTTTTAAGGGTTTCAAGCATCCTTACTATCTTCTGACTGGCACCGGCTGGATAACCCAATATATCCTCCTTAAGACGTCGTACGAGATCTGGAGGTGTTACCGGTGTCAAAGGATGTGACTCATCGACGATGAAGTCATATTTGTATTCATCGGCATTGAATCGATTTAGAATCCAAGTAAATTCATAATAGCGCCCATCAACTGGTTTGTATCTTTTGGGATGATAAACTATTGGTGACTGTTCTTTGCCGGTCTGCAAAATGAGTTTAGAAAAATCTGAACGTCTGATATCTCGGATAGTGAAACTTCCATCCCTATTCTCTGTGAACAGGCCAATGAAACATTCGTTTTTAAGGCGAAGATTCGTCTTAAAACGTTCTATTATTTTATCTGTCGATTTGCCTAGTAAGCCTTTTTTCTGCTGGGTTTCTATGTTTTTAATTCTCCATATACCGAGTCGGTATTTACATGGTTCTGCCCTAAGGAGATTTAAAAATACTGTCGGTGTGAACTGAACCAACCCGGGTTTGACAGAATGCTCAAATTTAGAAGCAACATTTATCCATTTTGGGCATAATGCGTTAACCTCACCGTTAATTGAGATTTCTGTTATTTGACCACAGAATCTATCTCGCAATTCATCTGGAATATTACGGCTGAACTTACCAATGAACGATGCCGATGAGAAAAATGCTTTAATTTCATCGTCAGAAGCAGAACGCAGTTCATATATGGAATTGAATCTAGTCATGATTTCTCATTTGGTGATTGGATATATCGCTATTATCGTTAATATATAATAACTGATTTATATGCTGCTATTAAAAAGCAATAAGCGAACATCTGTATTTAATATCTCAGCAATCTTTTGTAAGGTATATAAATCCGGTTGGGAAGTATTGGTGCACCATTTGGAAACAGTGACGGGGTCTTTGCCTAATTGCTCTGCTAGCCATTTGCCGGTATATCCGGTTTCTGCTAATACCGCTTTTATCCTATTTAGTTTCGGTCGTTCAGTTTTTGTATCCATCAATTAATAAATTAAATTTGAACGCTAAGTTACGAAAGATTTCTGAGCTAGCGCGTAATTATGTTGCAAAACATATTTTTAGTCTTCTATTTTTTCGACAAGAGCCGCTCTGCATCAGAGCGACACCTTCAAGAAACGGAGGGGAGAGGGAAGGGTCAGACTAAACGGAACACTGTCTGCGCTTATCCGTCGATCAGCCTATGAACAGGACGGCTCCGTGGTCGAAGTGGAGATTACCTATTCGCGGCACTCCTTCTTGCTGTGGCGGTAAATGTCCCGGTGGACGCAGTAGCCCTGCGGGTGTCGAAGTCGTGAAACTCTTTCAGCGGTACGGCATCTTTTTTCTGACCGCACCTGCCGCACAGCATATTCCTTGATTTATTCGTGGGCGAAATCATCCTCTATCCGCTCTCGCCTCTGTCGGGGGCTCTCCGTCCCGAAACGCTCCGAGCATCCTCTCTGGCGAAGCCTTGCAGTTTATGGTGTCGCAATCGTCGGGCTGCGCTATCCATCAGGCACACCGCCGCCATACTTGCCATAGCAGTAAGCACCGCAACAGATACTCGGAGCGTCCGCCGCCGGTCTCTTGTGGTCAGACATCTTCGGTTCGGGTGAAGTCCAATCGTGGCGGTTAGCCGCTCTCCGTGAGCCTCGTTCCTGCTTTCCGTCTTACATCTCCGTTTCCATTCCGGGCTACCACGTCAGGCCCATTGTCCAGTTTTACGCCGCAAAGTTATTACCTCCGTCCGGAACGTCAAGGGCAGGTTTGCACTCCGTGTTCCTCCGTTTTTCGCTTCGTTGCAAAACGGCTATCACCCTTGCCCCATTGGTCCGCCCGGAGGCACTTTGGGGGCAGTGTAAAACTTAAACAATGAACCTTATGTTTAACCCCTCAATTTCAACTACAATGAGACTACAATTCGGAGAACTCAACATCACTCCAAGAGTCGCCAGCCGACTCCACGAACTGGACTTCACTGTCCCCGAACTCGAAGATGCCATCAACGACCACAAGAGCCCCTGCGACGGCGAACCCTCCGTCTATTGCGGTACTTACGGCAAGTACAACGACGGCTCGCTCTGCGGCCTGTGGATAGACCTCAGCAGCTTCAACGACTACGACGAGTTCATCAACTTCTGCAAGGCGATTCACGCCGACGAGGACGACCCGGAGCTGATGTTCCAGGACTACGAGGGTTTCCCCCGCCAGTGGTACGGCGAGAGCGGATTCGACGAGGACGACTTCGACCACATCAAGGAATACTGCGAGCTGTGCGACAAGTACGATCAGGATGCCGTGGACGACTACATGGAGTTTCACGACGAACTCGACAGCTTCGAGGAAGCCTACTGCGGCAACTGGGACAGCGAAGAAGACTTCGCCCGCCACATCGTCGAGGAGTGCTACGACCTTGACAGGATCATGGGTAATCTCTCAAACTACTTCGACTACGAAGCCTTCGCACGCGACCTGTTCATGTACGACTACTCGATGGGCGCAAACAACAACGTGTTCCGCGTAGTCTGACCCCTTTCTCCCTCTCTCCTCCCTTCAAGGGTCGCTCTGTCGCAGGGCGGCTCTTGCTGTCTTTTAGCCTCCTTATACACAGCGGTAATTTTGACGTAGCAAAATTGATTTTTCTATGGCTAAGACCGCATACAATATCTCACTCAAAGGCTACGTCGGAGGCGCCGATTTCGACCGCACCGCAAAGGATGCCGCATAAAGTAATAGCAAAGCATGTTAAACAACATAGGTATATATGACAATGGATTGGCAAAATATGACTATCTTTGCACGAAGAATATGAACCATTTGTAAAATCATGGCTACTGAGAATAAATTGAACAGACTGCGGGTTATTCTTGCTGAAAAAGAATTGAGTAATAAATGGCTTGCTGAGAGGCTTGGTAAGTCGGAATTTACCATATCCCGCTGGACTACCAATAAGATGCAACCGTCATTGCCCCAACTTTTTGAAATAGCGAAAGTCCTCAATGTAGATGTAAAGGCCCTGATTGAAGACAATATGCAGAACTGACTACCATGGCAATTAAGAAAACCCAACTATACAGCATCCTTTGGGAAAGTTGCAACATACTTCGCGGAAGTATGGATGCGAGTCAATACAAGAATTATGTGCTGACCATACTTTTTTTGAAGTACATCAGCGACAAGGTTAAGACTTCTGATGATCTGTTCTTTGATTTGCCCGAAGGCTGCTCTTTCGATGATATCGTCGAACTAAAGAATAAGGCTAATATCGGCGAGGAGATTCAGAAGAAACTTCATGCCATTGCAAAGGCCAACCCTCAGCTTGACCACATAATCAATGAGGCTGATTTCGATGATTCATCCAAACTTGGTTCCGGAAAGGCTAAAGTTGACACCCTTAGCAACCTTATTGCTGTGTTCCAAAAAGATTTTTTGGATTTCAGCAAGAACCGCGCAGGAGATGATGACCTTATTGGGGATGCCTACGAATATCTGATGAAGAATTTTGCCGCAGAGAGCGGCAAAAAGAAAGGACAATTCTATACCCCGGCTGAGGTGTCAAGACTTATGGCTCAGCTACTCGGCATACACACCGACAAGCGAGACCAAATTTCCATCTATGATCCTACTTGCGGGTCTGGCTCACTGTTGCTTCGTGCCAAAGCAGAAGCTAATGATAATACAGGTGTTTCGGTATTCGGGCAAGAGCTCGATGGCGCCACACGAGGTATGGCAGTTATGAATATGTATCTGCACGGAGTTGATGATGCTGAGATTGAAGTTGGTGATACCATCGAGAAACCGAAATTCCTGGAAGGATATAGTTTGCAGACATTCGACTATGTCGTTGCAAATCCTCCATTTTCACAGAAAGGCTGGATAAAGGGTGAAGTAAAAAGCAATGACACCTTCGGACGTTGGGGCGATAGTGACAATCTGCCACCTATCCCACCTGTAGGCTACGAAGATTACGCTTTCCTGCTTCACATCATCAAGTCGCTGAAATTGCGCGGGCGCGGAGCCTGCATTCTCCCCAACGGCGTATTGTTCCGTGGCAACGAGGAGGAAAAGGTGCGCAAAAAGCTTGTAGAGCAGCGTGTAATTCGAGGCATTATCAGTCTCTCATCCAACCTTTTCTTCGGCACGGGCATCCCCGCTTGTATAATCATCGTTGACAAGGCAAAAGCACTAACCTCAAAAGGTATCTTTATGGTAAGTGCCGGAGAATACTATGTGAAGGACGGTAATAAAAACCGCCTTCGCGAGCAGGATATCCGACGCATTTTCGATGCATGGCAGACATTCGAGCAATATGAGGCATCTGATAATCTGGAAGCTGCTATATTTGACTCGCATTTTGCCCGTTTTGTGCCATACAGCGAAATCTGTAACGAGCTTAATGACTGCAATCTCAATGTCTCGCGCTATATAGCACCTCGCGATACTGAAATACAACAGGACATTTATGCTCACCTGCATCTGAGTGGTGGGCTGCCCGCCTCAGATGTTGACGAAGGGCTACAATATGTATGGAAACATTGCCCTTCTCTTAAAGAAGAACTCTTTAAGCCCGCTGTTGACGGGTATTATCACCTGAATGTTGATAAGGCAGAAATCGGCAATACCATTGATGCCAACGAAGAATTTGGTGTGCTCAACGGCTTCTTCTCCGACTCTGTCGAAGAATGGTATAAACTTGTAGCTCGCCAGATGTACGAACTCGCTCCCGGATGTCGTCCCAAAGCATTGATTGCCGATTGGGGTGAATCTTTGCTTGAAACAATGGCAGAAGTTGACGGATTGACTGATATGTACGACGTTTACGACGTGTTGATGAAATATTGGGCAGAGACCATGCAAGATGATTGCTACCTTATTTCACATGACGGCTGGAAAGCTGAGCTCTCCTGCACCAAGATGAAGACTGATACAAAAACCAAAGAGGTGGTGTTTGTTGTCAAAAAGAACCCAACGTTCCGCGACTACACTTGCGACCTCCTGCCGGTAGATATTGTCATCAGTCGGTATTTCTCTACACAATATGCCGATGTGCTTCATAGCGAAATCCGCGAGTCTGAGCTTAACGACAGTATAATTCAGATCGAAGAAGAGAATAGTGAAGTATTTGACCAGCTTGATAAAGTAAATGCAGCTTCAGTGAAGAAATACATCAAGGAGCTGAAGAAATGCAAACCTATTCCGCAAGATGTGCTTTCAATCTGCGAAGAATATATAACACTTGCCAACGAATTGGCCGAGGTCAAGAAACAGACCAAGGCTCTTGTGGCAAAACTCACTAAGCTCGTTGAAGATAAATTTACGTCTCTTACAGAAATAGAGATTAAGGATATGGTAGTCAACGATAAGTGGCATACTGCTGTAGTAGGCAAAGCTATTGAGGAAGCTTTTGCCGTTCAGTTCACCATCGAGCAGCAGGTGAAGGAACTTCATTCACGCTATGAGCATACTCTCGGTGAAGTCTCAGGAAGAGTCAGCGAACTCGAAGCCAAAGTAATGTCGCATCTTGCTAAAATGGGATTTTAAGTCATGTACACACCTCCGTTCACAATAACAAGCGACATCGTCAATCTCATCGCGCAAATATCTGCACAGATTGAGCGATATGCCATAAGGCTGGAGCAAAGCGACGGTCTGCGACTCCGCAAGGCCAATCGTATCCGCACCATCCATTCTTCTCTTGCCATCGAGGGTAACCAGCTCAGCGAGGGGCAGGTGCGTGACATTATCAACGGTAAGAATATTGTGGCTCAGGTCAAGGAAATTCAGGAAGTGAAGAATGCTATTCGCACTTATGATATGTTTCCCTCGCTCGACCCGTTCAGTGAAAAAGACCTTCTTCGCGCTCATGCCACCATGATGCAAGCCCTTGCCGATGATGCAGGTAGCTATCGCAGCAAAGGCGTCGGCGTATTCTCTGAGACGGGGCTTGTACACATGGCTCCGCCACCCGACCGTGTGCCGATGCTTATGGGCGACTTGTTTGAATGGCTCAAAAAAGCTAATGACCATCTCTTGATTCGCTCGTGCGTGTTCCATTATGAATTTGAATTCATCCATCCTTTCAGCGACGGCAACGGCCGCACCGGACGTCTTTGGCAGTCTTTGATATTAGGCCGCCTTCATCCGCTTTTCCATCATCTGCCGGTGGAGAATATGGTGTACAGCAATCAACAGGCATATTACGATGCGATAGCGGCAAGCACAGCCGCCGGTGAGTCCACTCCATTTATCGCATTTATGCTCGGCGAAATACTCAAAACACTCAAAGAGCATCAGGGCGAAGAAAAATCAGGATTGCAGGATAAACTGCACGATAAATTGCATGATAAATTCCCGGAGGTCTCTGAAGCTGCATGGAAAATCCTCGATGCAATTATTGAGAATCCCCGCTTGAAAGCATTGGAGCTTACGGAGCGCACACAGCTAAAAGAGCGTATGGTGCGCAATCACCTCGCCACGCTTAAGAATCTCGGCCTGATAGAGCGTCAAGGGAGCAACAAGACCGGCTATTGGAAAGTAAACATGGAGGGCGAGGTATGAAAGAAACGAAGTTTAAATCCAGCCTTTTGCACCCAATTCCCGAAGATTGGGTGGATGGCGTATTCGGAGACTTTTTAACTACATTTTCATCCGGAGCTACCCCATATCGAGGTGTACCATCAAATTTTGTGGGTAAAATTCCATGGATATCAAGTGGAGAATTGAATTATAACTGTATAGTTGATACGAATGAACATATATCCAAAGATGCTCAGCGAAAGACACACCTCACTCTTCATCAGACCGGGACATTTCTAATGGCCATAACGGGATTGGAAGCTGCGGGAACAAGAGGGAGATGTGCATTTGTGGGAACACCTGCGACAACAAATCAGTCATGTCTTGCAATAAATAGCACGGATAAAATGACGGTAGAATATTTATTTTGGTTCTACCGTTATTGGAGTGATTATTTAGCGTTCAATTATAGCCAAGGGTCAAAACAGCAAAGTTTTACGGCTAAAATTGCAAAGAAATTGCCTATTTACGCTCCTAAAGAGTTGCAAGAACAGAAAGCTATCGCTGAGGCATTGACTGACATTGACGAGCTTATAAAAGGACTTGATGAGTGGATTGCGAAAAAGAAGGCTATTCTTGAAGGCACTATGCAGGAACTCCTCTCCGGCAAGCGCCGCCTCCCCGGCTTCTCCGAACCGTGGGAAATAAAAAATATTCTTGCAGATTGCACTATTAAGACAGGGAAAATAGATGCAAATCATGCTGTCGATTATGGTCAATTTCCATTTTTTACATGTGATGCAATACCTAAAAGAATAGATGAATATGCATTCGACCAAGAGGCTGTTTTAATTTCAGGGAATGGTAGTCGCTTAGGTCATATAAGCTATTATAACGGGAAATTCAATGCCTACCAGCGGACATATGTAATTGGGCCTTTTGACGATGAAATTATCACAACTTACAGAGTCCAGATTCTCAAATTTGCGTTTAGAGATTACATACAAACGGTTTGTAAGGCAAGTTCCATCCCATTTATCACATTACCTGTTCTTAATGAATATGTATATTCAGTTCCATCAGATAAAGACGAACAAAAGGCTATCGCCACCGTGCTTTCCGACATGGATGCTGAGATTGCTGAGCTTGAAGCTAAGCGAGAGAAATATGTTGCTATACGTCAGGGGATGATGCAGCAATTATTAACCGGTAAAATTCGACTGATATGAATACGATACCATTTGTAGACAGTGAACGCAAAACCCAAAACCGCGTTGTCAATCTCCTCCATGATTACTGCGGGTATCAGTATCTTGGATATAAAAAGGATGATGACAATAGTCCTATCATCCCTGAAATTCTCAGCCGTTTTCTGAAAGAGTCTCAGGGCGCGACACAGCAGGAAGTTGATAAGATTATCCGCCTGTTGGAATCGGAGATTAGCCGATGCCATGATAAAGATTCCCTTTTTGATAGCAATCTCAAAATTTATGAATATCTGCGCTATGGTGTCAATATTCAGAAGGAGGATGGCTCCGGCTCGGCTACCTACCGGCTGATAAACTGGGATAAGGATGATTTTGCCGAAAATAATTTCGCATTGGCCGAGGAGGTAACCGTGTGCCGAAACATCCCTGAATATCATACCCGCCGCCCCGACGTAGTTATCTATATCAACGGCATCGCCGTCGGTGTTATAGAACTGAAGAAATCGACCGTAAGCGTAAAGGATGGCATCCGTCAGAACATACGTAACAACAGCAAGGATAATGAGATCTGTCATTTCTTCGCTACAGCTCAATTCCTGTACGCCGGAAACGACAGTGAAGGCGTATATTACGGCACTATCCTTACGCCTGAGAAATTCTGGCTACGATGGAAAGAACCGACCGGCCAAAGCTATGCGAGCGGCAACGCCGAACCGGATGAAGTAGCAGAGAAATATCCTCGTCGAGAGTTTCCCAACGAGCTTGACCGCTCACTGCTTCAGATGCTCGACCCGGAGAGATTGCTTACACTTGTCCATGACTGTGTAGTCTTTGACGGTGGCGTCAAGAAAGTATGTCGTCCCAATCAGTATTTTGCATTTGAGGCAGCCAAACCTCGCATAGAGCGCAAGCAAAACGGCATTATTTGGCACTCACAGGGTGCCGGAAAGAGCCTTATGATGGTTTGGCTGGCGCAGTGGATATTGGAGAATATGCCGCGCGACCCGCGAGTAGTCATCATCACTGACCGCGATGAGCTCGACAAACAGATTGAAAACGGATTCAAGGATGCCGGAGAATCTCCGGTCAGAGCCAAGAGTGGCAAACATCTGCTCCAGCTTCTTTCGCTTCAAGACCCCAATACGCCTAATCCTAAACTGATATGTACGCTGATTCATAAATTTGGAATAGCCGGTCAAGAGGAAACTGCATTCTCACCTGAAGACCGCAAACTATTAGGTAAGCGTTCCCCTGAGCAATATATGGAGGCTTTGGCTGCCAAACTGCCAAAGGACTTCAAGGCCAAGGGCAACATCTATGTATTCGTGGACGAATGTCATCGCACGCAGGGCGGTGTGCTTAACCGCGCCATGAAGAAAATTATGGGCGACGATGTGATGTTAATCGGTTTTACGGGCACACCGCTCCTGAAATATCAGAAGCAAAAACTTACTTCACGTGAGAACTTCGGTCAGTATATCCACACATACAAGTTCAACGAAGCTGTTGAGGACAGAGTGGTGCTCGACCTCCGCTACGAGGCTCGTGAAGTGGAGCAAAATCTAGAAGATGAGGCAAGCGTAGACCAATTGTTTGAAGACCTGAGCCGCGGACTGAGTCTCAAAGCAAAGGATGAACTTCAAAAGCGCTGGGCTATGATGAAGCATCTTTTTTCCAGCAAAGACCGCATCAACAAAATCGTTGCCGATATAGTTAAAGACATGACCCTCATTCCATGCCTCCGAGATGGCTGGGGTAACGCCATGCTTGTGTGCGAAAGCATCTATCAGGCTTATCGTTATTGGGATGCCTTCCAGAACACGCCACTTAAAGGCCATTGCGCAGTGGTATCGAGTTTCGACGGCAAAGATGCAGACCCGAGCGAATCATCATCAGGCGAAACCCAGAGTGAAGCTGAATACAAGGCAGAGAAAGCAAAAGCGATGTTCGGCGGTAAGACTGTCGAAGAGTTTGAGGAATGGGCAAAAGCTGAGTTTGTTGACCATCCCGGCAAGATGAAACTTCTTATCGTTGTCAACAAACTTCTAACAGGTTTCGATGCGCCTTCAGCAACCTATCTTTATCTTGACAAGAAAATGGAGGGACACGACCTATTCCAAGCCATCTGCAGGGTTAACCGCCCCAACAACGAAAACGAGGAAAAGCTATATGGTTATATCGTAGACTACAAGCAATTGTTTGAAAATATCAACGATGCTATAGATGACTACACCAAAGGGGCGTTCTCCGATTTCGAGAAAGAGGATGTTGATGGACTCCTCAACAACCGCTTTGAAGAAGCCCGTAAAGACCTCGACGCCGCTCTTGAACGTGTAGAGCAGCTTTGCGAGCCGGTTAAGGCGCCCAAGAAGATTGACCAATTTTTTGATTACTTCGTATTCGATCAGGCCACAACAAAGCCGGATGATGAGCAAGTGGCCATCTTTCAAAGCGCACCCAAGCGCGAACTGCTTTATGGTGCCGTTAACAAACTTGTTGCTTGTTATTCGGCCATCGCTCTTGATATGGAGAAAGCCGGATATACAACTGAGGATGGACAAAACATATTTGAACGAGTCAAAAATTTCCATCAGATTGTTCAGGCACTCATGCTCCGCGCCGGTGAAAAGGTTGACATGAAATCTTACGACCAAAAGATGCGTAGCATACTCGACACATACGTCGAGGCCAAACATTCCAAGGTAATTGAGAAACTTGAAGATTTCTCATTTATCGACCTTGTGGAAGATGGAGATGATGACGAACTACGCGAAGCAGAAGAGGCAACAGGTGGTCGCCAAGGTGTAGCTTCTACTATTGTGGCCAATGTGCGTCGAGTAATCAATCGCAAACGCGACAGCAATCCCGAGGAATACAAAAAATTCTCGGAACGTATAAACCGTCTGCTCGAAGAGTATCATCAGAAGGAACTCGAATATAAAGACTTCCTTCATGCGGTGGCCGAGCTTGCCAAGGAACTTGGCAAAAAGACCGGCGACCCACGGCTCAATACAGCAGGTAAACAAGCATTGTTTGATAATCTTGGCGAGGACATAGACCTGACGATAGATGTTTATGACACTATCCGTCAGAACGCCAAGGTTGGATTCAGAAGCAATCCGATTAAACAAGCTAAGCTTCGTCGATCGTTGATTGCTTTGGCGACACAAAAGCCTTTTGATATCGATGCTATAATGAATATTGCCATTCATCAACCTGAATTCTGATGGAAACGATTACGTTATCAGGTCTGACAATCGAAGTTGAGCGCAAGCGTATTAAGAATATGCACTTGTCGGTATATCCTCCCGATGCGAGGGTACACCTCTCTATGCCTGATTATCTGACTGATGATGATGCCAAGTCCTTTATCATTCAGAAGTGGGACTGGATTAGATTACAGCGGGAGGAGGTGCTGGCTCAGCCTCGCCAGACTGAACGGCAATATGTCTCGGGCGAAAGTCATTATTTATTTGGCCGACGATACCAACTTATTGTAGAAGAGCTACCACACAATTTAAATCATATTGAATTGCGTGGCGACAAGATTTATATGTTTCTTGTCCCGGGGACTCAAACGGAAGAACGCGACTCGTTGATGCAGACATGGTATCGCTTCCAGTTGAAAAAAGAACTGACACCGATGATTGAACGTTGGGCTCAGAAACTCGGAGAGTCGGACTACACATGGCAAATCAAGAAAATGAAAACAGAATGGGGTAGCTGTGTCAAATCGAAGCGCTTCCTGACATTCAATCTAAGTCTGGCTCGCGTTCCTGCGGAGTGCATCGAGTTTGTCATCGTTCACGAGTTCACCCACTTCATTGTGGACAACCACAACAAAGTGTTTGAAGCCATGATGACCCGCCGCCTCCCCAACTGGCGCTCCCTCCGCACCAAACTCAACAACTTTATCGCATTACCGTATAAAGACTAAACCGCTAATAATTATGAAACATGTTTCAATAAGAGTTCCCTGGCATGATAATAACTGGAATGGCACGGTGTGTAAAGCACCGTCTAACAATCCGTTTTGCATGATGCTACGCAATATTTCCTCAACCAAGGATGCTGCGGCGGAGGATAAGATTGCCGGTAAGGAATGGTGCAGCCTTTGTTCGAATGGTAAAGCGCCAGAGGGACTTCCCGCCTGTAAAGGGGAAAACGGAGCTTTTATGTCTCCGAAAAAGTTTTGTAGAACTTCCGAACATGTCTATGCAAAAAATCGGCAGGCGCCACATCATAACCTGAGGCCTACCACACTTGAGATTCCGCCATTCTCGGTGCTCGGCGTCCCGTTCAGTTATCTTGCTATAAGTTCTCAGGAGGAATTACAGGCTAAACATCCACAATTCCCTGATGATGAGCCTGCGCCGTTCAATAATTCTTGGGTTTATGGAAATGAACGACAGATGGCGATACTTAACTGGTTTCGTTCGCACATAGAACCGGGGAGGTCGCTGGCTGTGATGTACTGCAAAAATGGTAATCCTGTGGATGATGATTGCCGCCGACTGATTGTCGGTATCGGAGAAATCGCTAAAGTGCATGATGTAAAAACTTACGATACATCGGTCGACTATACTTATCCTTTCTGGGATATCATAATGGAGCACACCATACGGCCCGACCGCGCTAAATCCAAAGGATTCCTTTTGCCATATAATGAATATCTGGCTCTCTCGGAAGAGGAAATTAAAGATGCTACCGGACTTAGTAAAGAGGGAGCGATAGATGAGATAAAGATTTCTCTGGATAATCTTGGTAACAGTGCCACGATGCAGCGCGAACTCTCATACGGATGCGACTATATCAGCGACCATAATATGCTGGCCATCCTCACTCGTGCGCGCAAGTGCGTGGAGAATGTCAAAAAGCATGGTCTTGTGGGAAAAGGCTGGAATTCGCAGCTTAGATGGATAGATGACCAGATTAAGAAAGTCAAGGAGATGATCGGGCCCTTCCCGGCATTTGCTGAGGGATTGAGGGCGATTGGTGTCAATTATGCCTATCTCATCGAAGAAGATTTACGCACTAAGGGTTACTGTGGGCCCAAGGACAATCCATGGGTAGCTTTCGGGAAACTCGTCAGAGGAGAAATAAAGATTCCAGATGCTGTTTATAATCCCGAAATCTCCTCATATCTCATAACCTTGAATAGCTTGTCGACGGAGGAGAAAAAGGCGCTCATACTAATGTCTCGATTTGACATAGACTCCGATACAATCAAAAAGTGGATTTCGTCAATCGAGTCCATTAACCGTGTTATGGTCAACCCTTATATCATCAGCGAAGGAGATGATTGTACAATAGAGACCGGAATTCTTACGTCGACAATCGATCTCGGCATACTAAAAGATCCGGACATTCAGGGGAAATGCGTGCCTGAAGCACCGGCTCTGATAGAAAGTCCAATTGATATCCGCCGCATCAGGTCTATGGTGGTAAACTTGCTCCGAAACCGTCTGGACGCTGGTGACACACTCCTTTCATTAACTGAAATAGAAGAAGCCATCTCGGAATCTCTTGAAACTATTAATGTTAGATTGCCTTTAGGCCTGATTAAGGGTCATCAGAGATTTATGGAAGAACGAGTGACATTCATTGATGACGGCAAGGCCTTGCAACTCAACGAATATCGCGAAATTGAAACGTTTATAAGCAAATGCTTTCAGATGCGCGCTCGTAAAAAGGTCAAGACTCCGATATCACAGGATTGGGAAAATCTTGTTACGCATATTGACGGATACAATCCTGATAATGAAAGGAGTCTCAGCGCAGCGCGAGATCAGCTAAAAGCGTTGAAGATGTTTAGCGAAAAACGGCTCTCAGTGCTGACTGGTGCAGCCGGAACAGGCAAGACAACTATTATAAAGGCTTTTCTTAGTTCTGAGCAAATCAAGAGAGAAGGTGTATTGCTGCTGGCACCGACTGGTAAGGCAAGAGTGCGCCTTGCCGCAATGAGCGACGACAAAAACGCTTATACGATAGCGCAATTCTTGTGCAGTCGTGGACTGTTCGATTTTCGTGAAATGAGAAGCCGGGTTCCCCACGATAATTATCAGAAATATGATGGTGCAGGAACTGTCATCATTGACGAATGCTCGATGATAACAAGTCAAGATTTTTATGTAATTCTCAAAGCTCTCGATTTAGCCTCTATCAACCGCATCATCCTTATTGGCGACCCATATCAGCTGCCACCGATTGGCGCCGGTCGTCCTTTCGCCGATTTATGCAATTTTCTGTCTGGCAATGAAAACGAGGTATTGAGGGGTGCTATAACCCAACTTAATACGGTCGTGCGAACCATTAAGACTGGTGAGTCAGATGTTTTGACACTTTCATCTTGGTTTTCAGGCACAAAACCACCTAAAAATGCCGATGGCATCTTCGATAAAATCATTTCAGGAAACCTGATGGAAGATCTATCTGTCTACGAATGGACCGATGAAAACGACTTGAAAGAAAAACTGAGGGAAGTTCTTGAAGCCGAACTGCCGAATCCGGAATTGCCGATGCGTGAAAGAATTCTTGAAGCTATTGGATTAAGCGATATTGATGATGCAATGACTAACCCGTCGGTTGTAGAGAATTTTCAACTTCTTTCACCAGTCAAGAATCCAGTCTGGGGTACCTATCAACTCAACAAGTTCTTTCAAGAGTGGCTTAATAATTCACAGTTCAAGACTGAAATTGCGCCGAATGAAATTTATTATGCTGATAAAGTGATACAGCTTGTCAATGAGCGGCGTAAAGCAAACCGTACCCAGGTGGAAGAACAGCTGTCCAATGGACAAATTGGGTTCGTGAAGTTCGCGGACAAGAATCATGCTGATGTAGTTTTCTCAGGAATTTCCGGAAAGACATTCCGATATTACTCGTCAAAATCCGATGAAAGGGAGTCTCCGATAGATCTTGCGTATGCCATTACCATTCATAAAAGTCAAGGCAGTGACTTCAAAACGGTAATAGTGGTTCTTCCAAAATCCGGAAGGATTATGTCGCGCGAACTGATATATACAGCTTTGACTCGTGCAAAGGCAAAACTGATTCTACTGGTTCAAGACAACATCAGTTGGTTGCGCGAAATCTCAAAACCGCAAGCTTCGGTACTTGCTTCACGTAATACCAATATGTTCTCATATTCTGTACGTGAGGATAAGGCATCTCAGCCATTCATCGAAGGGCTTATTCATAAAGCGGCAAAACCTGGACTCATAGTCCGGAGCAAGTCGGAGCTTATCATCGCCGACCACCTCTATAACGCGCATATTGATTTCGAGTATGAGAAACTATTGAAAGAGAATGGTCGTCAATATATTCCTGATTTCTCATTCGTGGACGCATCAGGCGACCGAATCATCTGGGAACATCTCGGCATGCTTGACGTCCCCGCTTATCGTCAAGCATGGGATAAAAAGAAAGCATTCTATGAAAGCATTGGCTATGTGGAAGGAGAAAATCTCTTTACAACCAGAGATCACGAAAACGGAAGTTTTAATTCTCAGGAAATCATTGATGTAATTAAGAGAATCAAAGATTTAATATAATTCTTAAACTGCTTCTTAAATCATAAGCATATAAAAAAGCATTTTAAATGGACGAATACGATGATTTAGATAAATACAACGGAGATGCTGTTCACGATATGTGGGTTGACTTCGACAGCTACGAAAACACCAGCACCCCTGATGTTTATGACGAAGACAACCTTGATGAGTTTGTTGATAACCTTAATGACTGGGACTAAATAATGAATAAGGACCAGATTTCAGTTGCCGATAAATCTTATATGAGACACTTGGTGGCTCAAACTAATCAGTACCCGTGTTTCTATAAATACTGTGATTTTGAGGCAGGTGTTAAGATGCTATCTGCAATGAATATACAATTTACTCGTGCAGATAGTCTTAATGATGAAGACGAATTAAACCTATCCAAATGTAATATTACACCGTACATTCAACTTCTGCGTGAGGCTGGTATTCCAGAAGATGAAATCATGAAAAGATTTAATGAAACAAAATCTTTTTTTGGTGGAATAGGTATTTGTAGTTGCGGCAAATCACCTCACAATCGAACGCTCTGGCATGATTATGCTTCTAAAGATGGCTCTTGTGAAGATGGAATTTGCATTGAACTTGACCAAAGCGCTGTCATTAATCATTTTCTTGCAAAAGGGATTAAGATAATGGCTCTTATAGTCAATTATTTTGACAATTTAAATGAAATATTACCATGGGATTTATTTCTTGGCAATCAACTTGAACAGCATATTTTTTTAAAGCTATTATATACCTCTAAACTTAAAAGTAGATGGAGCGATGAAGATGAAGTTCGGTTTATTTATTCAGAACCTTTCTCAGGTACATACTTTAGGCCGATGTTATCTTCCAAATGCATTACAGCTGTGTATTATGGTAAAGATATGTCTAAAGCACAGCGACTTAAGATTGGACAAATACTAAACAAGTATAAGCATATAAAACGAATTATGTCTCATTAGTAGGGAAATCCGGCAAGCCGTCGGGCTATCGTAAACGGAGCTTGTAATCTCCGCCGTTCGGCTTCTATCCCTATTTCATAATACAGCGAGCTTCGGCACCACTTGACGTGGATCCGAGGCTCGCTTTCATTTTGGAATGGGCGCGAAGCGGTTTACCGTGCAGCCCTGCTGAGGGGCTGTTGGAATGTAGAGCGGAACTCGCTTATATCGTAGGCATATTTGGTAAGGCATCAGCTGCAGCTCTGTGACTGGGGCTTCGGGTGTATGCCACGCTTTCGTTCTACCTTGTTGTCGTTCTTCATCGTTTTGGACGGGCAACGGGTGGTTGGGCGAGCCTTGCAATTATCGGCAACTCCGAGAGGGAACGGGGTCAGAACGCTGTCATTCCCGTTTTGGGGAACTTATGAACCTTGCCGTTTTTCCACTCGCGAAGTTAGAATGGACGTCTACGACTGGCAAGGGTACATAAATCGTCTGCAAAATTCTTCCTTTTTCTCTACGACAATTTTCGTGCCAGCGAGAGCTGAGCGGAGCTTGCTCCGGCTTAGCCGAGAGCAGCCGAAAATGCGCCTTGCGAAAAAGAGTAATTTGTGCGCCGACCCTTGACTTGGTCTATCGCAGCCTGGGCTGCTGCCTGTCTCATTCTTTTGTTGCGGTGTAAAAATCGGGCTAAGGCCCACAAGTTTAACCCCTCAAAACTTCAAAATCATGACAGCTTCAGTTCAGACCTCGTTCTTCACTTCTCTCGAAAACGCCGAAAACATCAGCCGCAAGGCTCGCCGCTCCAACCGCCCTCAGCTCCGTATGTTCCAAGTCGATGTAGAAAACTTCGACAACGAGGTGGAGTCCTACGAAATCGAGGCCTACACGATGGCCGAAGCCGCTGAAATCGCCCAGAGCCGCTTTGGTGCCGATGCCTACAATATGAATATCTACTCAGTGAGCGAGTTCTAATCAGCTCCACACTCCGCCTACAGCTCCTTCGGGGGCTGTTGCCGTGCTACTGCACTTTTCGGTAAACCGCTTCGCGCCCGATTTGTTTAACGGCTCACCGGCACCGCCTCTATGCCGTGTGAGCGGTCAGACCCTACGCAAATGGAGGTGCTTCGGGCAGGTGCCTTCCGGCCATCCGAGCTGACCGCTCCTTTCTCACAAATAATCCGTAGCGGCAAGTTGACTTCCGGCAAGTCGGCCTCCAGTCGGTTCGCTCCCGCGTCATCCGAGAACTTGCCGAAAACACGCCCAATCAGATTTTAGACCTTTAGCCGGGAGGGCTGCGGTCGGTCCTCTGTCGAGGCATCCGAGTAAAATCTGAGTACATCGACGGTGCGGTCAATCAGGTCGTCAGCCGTGAGGGCTTGTGACCGGTCCGCCTCGCGGCGGCATCCGAGTGATTGACCGAGTAACATTTTTCATTCAGCGCGGCAAGTTGACTTCCGGCAGGTCGGCCTCCAGTCGGTTCGCTCTCGCGACATCCGAGAACTTGCCGAGTAAGCATAGCCGGTGAGACATCGAGATTGTAAGTACCTGCGTGTGAGTTGTAGTTCGGCATTGCTTCGTGAGGGAGAACGTTTCGTATTGCGGTCGGGAGATGCACAGCTGTGATCGTTGCCGGTGTTCCACACGGGTTATCGCTGTCGCGCCATCGGGAAGCGGTAATGCCATAGCCTCAAAATGTCGGCACAGCCATTTGCCTTCGTTGTGACGATATGTGTTGCACAGCCGTTCATTGGGTCTGACTTTCGGGACGCAACGACACCGCCGTTGCTTCCTCATCAGTTGGCGCTCTCCGTGGTTTGGGGTCTCTCTGTATCGGGAGCAGGTAATATGCAATGGTGCTCTTGGCTTCGTCCGCATCTCGACAGTCCTTGCCCCGCTCTTGATGGCCGTACCGCTGACCTTGCAGCCTCGACGAGTACGGAGTTGTGGCCGGGTCTCTCCGGCAGGGCGTTTTGGCTATGTTCCTTGCGGTTAGTTTTCCTATTTGCCATTTTCCGTGTTTGGGGAGTGAACCGAGGTCTATTTTTCCATTCGCAAAGGTAGGGATGACCGCTCAACGCAAAACAAGCCTGCCGGATTTCCGCACAATAATTTATAAATCTCCACCTTGCAGGTAGTATTTACCGGCCACCGGCCTTAAATTTTTGATTGAAATTTTTGCTTGCACTCACTTTCTCATCTCTCCCAATTATTGCGATGTAAAAATTAAGAACGCGAGTTCGGGATAAGAAATACCCTAAAAAGTTGAATCGGCAGCTTTAAAAA
>OGQN01000543.1_pt1 | contig 34532 bp, 35 predicted proteins | sample 1553231 | NCBI WGS metagenome assembly OGQN01 (sample SAMEA2579950, study PRJEB22360) | human gut metagenome | biome: human gut; feature: human-associated habitat; material: faeces | place: Denmark | collected 2008/2010 | reverse complement strand
AACTCTCTTTATTTGATGACTTCTAAACTAACGCGATTTTATCGCACCAGTAGTAGTCAAGAACAAATGTTAGACTACTTTAACGGCTGGTGTGAATATGAACTCAGAGAATTGGACGATGCCGAAAAGCGAGCTGAGGTTTGCGGCGTACCGGTCGAGACTGTTCGTCCGGGAGTCAAAGCCATTATGCTGAAAGGTTCTCTCGAAGAATCACGCGAAAAGGCACAGAAAGTATTGGAAACCGGCCCTTGGCCTCGCTTCTACTTTACTAAGAACGGTAAAGGAGGCATACGTCGTAAAACCTACCTTACAGCCGTTGAGGGTAAGCTGATCACTACATTCTGGGATTATACGGAAGTCGGTCATACCGATGCCGCCACAAAGGAGTTGAAAGCCATCTTCGGTGGCCGCAGTCCTTTTGAGACGCCGAAGCCTTCGTCTCTGCTTGAACGTATCGTGCAGATTGCCACGGACGAGGATTCTATTGTGCTTGATGCTTTCGCTGGAAGCGGCACGACTGCTCATGCAGTACTGTCGCAAAACAAAAAAGACAGGGGTACACGAAAGTTCGTGCTCGTCGAGCTGATGGACTATGCAGAAGACATCACGGCTGAACGTGTTCGCCGCGCAATGGCCGGGTATCCTTATAAAGGCAAGATCAAGGAAGAACTTTACCGCAAGGCGCTCACATCGGCCAACCTCGCTAAAGTACCCCAGTTTTTGGAGGAAGCCAACTCGATTAGGGAAGCCAATTCGGAGCGTTTCACAAAAATCGCGAAACCGACGGTGAAAGATAACGCCATTGTTGTTGTCGGAGAACTCAATATCGACGGAACGATGCCGGGGCTTGGCGGCGGATTCGATTTCTATGAACTCGGTGAATCGTTGTTTACCGATGAAGACACCCTCAATGAGGCCGTCGGTGAAGACCGCATCAGAGAGTATATTTATTTCTCGGAGACACGTCAATATCTGTCGAGACCACAAAGTAAAGAATATCCCTACCTTCTCGACTATTGCGATGGGACAGGCTACTTCTTCTACTATAAACCCGATGAACTGACGACACTCAGCAGCGAGACTCTGAAAATCGTGCCGACAAAGGCTGATCATTACGTGATTTATGCCGATGTCTGCACTATCAGCCGCGAACAACTGGCTAAGATGAACATCTCCTTCAAGAAAATTCCACGCGATATAAACCGATTCTGAGATGAGACTAAAGACATATCAGCAACAGACACTGAAGGACTTGGATGATTATATCCGAGTGCTGAACGACAGCAATACTCTTTCTCAGGCATTCCATAATTATTGGGAGGAATGCCACGGATTATCTCTGAATCGCGTTGATTCCAATTACCTGCGCCCGTATACGAACACAATAGCCGGGGTGCCGCGAGTGACTTTGAAGGTCCCCACGGCAGGAGGAAAGACATTCATTGCATGTAACGCTATCCGTCGGATATTTGACGGGTTGCAATCAGAGGGCAGTCCGAAAGTGGTGACATGGTTTGTTCCGAGCGATACGATTTTGAAACAGACACTCGAAAAGTTGCAGGATCCGTCCCATCCTTACCGGCAGACCATTGATTCCCTTTTCAATCATCAGGTTATTGTCGTTGACAAAACTTCGGCCTTGCAAGGGCAGGGACTCAAACCGGAGCAACTGCAATCCCAACTCGTGATTCTGGTACTCAGCGCACAGTCGTTTGTGGAGACCATCAAGGCCAAGAAAGATCAGTCAACCGAGCAGGCCAAGCCAAAAGCATATAGAGAAAATGAGAATTTCCTTGAACAGTCAAAGAATTTTCCACATCCCGAAAAACTGATAGCCGGAACAGACCCCACGGCTCTGATTCAGGTGATAGCGCAACAGAATCCGGTGGTGATTGTGGACGAGAGCCATAATTTCCGTACCGACCTGCGCGATGAGATGCTCGGGAATCTTAACCCTCGTTTTATACTGGAACTGACGGCAACGCCGCGCGACAAAAGCAATGTCATATCGTTTGTAGACGCGATGCAGCTCAAACGCGAGAACATGGTCAAACTCCCCGTGATTGTCGAAAACCGAAACAGCCCGAAGGATGTGTTGGTAGCAGCTGTCAGGATGCGCCGTAGCCTTGAACGCATGGCGAAAGAGAACGAGGCAAACGGTGGCAGATATATCCGCCCTATTGTTCTGTTCCAGGCCCAGCCAAAGACTGACGATGACAATGTGACATTCGATAAAATCAAGGAACAGCTCATAAAGGCCGGTATTCCAGAGAACCATATCAAAATCAAGACCGCCAATAAGGATGAACTGAAAGGAGTTGACCTTATGAGCCGTGATTGTGAGGTGAGATACATCATCACAGTCAATGCCTTGAAAGAGGGATGGGATTGCCCGTTTGCCTATATCCTCGCCACGCTTGCCAATAAGACAAGCAAAGTGGATGTGGAGCAGATCTTGGGGCGAATCCTCCGTCAGCCATATACATCACAGCACAATGTCAAGTTGCTTAATCTCTCATACGTTTTCACATCGAGCAAAGACTTCCGGGAAACAATCGACGGAATCATCCGCTCGTTGCAGAAAGTCGGATTCAGCCGCAAGGATTTTCGCGATGTCACTCCGGTAGAAGTCGCGCCGATCACTCCGATGCCGGTGGAAACTCCTTCGATTTTTGCTCCTACGGAAGAGACACCCAGTCCTACTACTGATGATGAAAACAACGAATTGGATTTGGCCATCGACAATCCCGACGAATTGAAGAATGAACTTGAAACTCCATCAGAAACGGAGGACATTCAGACACTCCAGCAACAAGCTGAACAGGTAAGTGACGAATATACTGAAATCATAGAACAACAGGATGCGCAGGGTGATGTTGACCCGTTGGCATCCATAACACCCGCAGAGATGTATTATCCAGTAAATGAAAAATATGGAGAAGTTGCAGCCGGGATGAATCTGCCTATATTCTATAAGAAGACTTCTCCGTCTGTATTTTCGGAAGAAGAATGGATACCGCTGGAAAAATCCATGCTGTCGGAGGGCTTCGACCTTTCATCCAAAGACGCAGATGTGGATTTCACCGTAGTGCGTCCGGCTGGAACGACTATCGATGTCGCCGACTCCGGCGACGCGATACGGAAAAGAGATCAGAATCTGACGGATTTTATCCGGAAGCAGTATGTTGATACGTCTGCCGGTGTAAAGAAAGAAGGCATAAGCGGACAGCTTGCCGGAATGATAAAACTGGATGAAGTCCCGGAACCGGCAATAAAGAAATTCGTCAGGAGAGCCTTCGACAAACTCGACGCCGACGAAATTGAGAATCTTGTAGACAATCTCTATCAAACAAGAGATACCATACGTGAGAAGATTGAGTCATTGCTTGCCGAACATCGCCGCAAGACGTTCAAACAATGGCTTCAGGGCAACATCATCAAGCTCAAAGGGCACTACACGTTCATCGACAAGATTACACTTCGTGACGAGCTGATTGGCATAGACAAGGGGTTATATGTTGCGGAGGAGAGCGTAAATGGCTTTGAATATGATGCTATCGCGGCGATAGCCGACAATCCCAACGTATTGTTCTGGCATCGCAACCGCGAGAGAAAGGATTTTGCAATCAACGGCTTCATAAATCATTATCCGGATTTTATCGTTAAAATGAAATCTGGGGTGACATTGCTAATCGAGACCAAGGGCGACCATCTTGCCAATGCCGAAACAGCCGACAAACTATGGCTCGGCAATAAATGGGCTGACCTCGCCGGAGACAACTACAAATACTTCATGGTATTCCAGTCGAAGGAAGTGGATGGTGCTATCACCATCAAGACCCTCCTTCAGCTTCTCGATAATCTATAAAACTTAAAATCCGAGACAGCAAATATTAGCCATGTCAAACCACAAAAACAACGATATAATACCCATCTCCGATTTATTTAGAGACAATTTCATGATTCCCACCTATCAACGTGGGTATCGATGGACACGTGCTCAGATTGAAGATCTCCTTAATGATTTGAAAGAGTTTGCGGAGTCAGAAAATAATAATGGTGAGTACTATTGTCTGCAACCGCTCGTTGTAAGAGAAGAAAATAATGTTTATAGGGTTATAGACGGCCAACAAAGATTAACCACAATTTGGATATTATTGTTATGTCTTGGTAATAAAGAATATAACAAAGGGATGACTTTTTATCTAAGATATGAGCGTAATGATAAATTGAGCGAAATTTCAAACCTCAGTTTCTGTGATTATGAACCATATAACGGAGATCCGTTAATAAAGAGCAACATCAATAAGAAAGCTATTCAAAATTGGAATGAATATGTGGAACGTCAATTTCACGTATTCTCTAAAACTGAAGGAAATAACAATGTAGAGTCATTCCATCTTTTTGCAAGTTGGCTTTTCATTAACAATTGGCTTAAGGATAATATAGATGTCATATCTAAGCTAATATTTAAAGATATATGCGTAATCTGGCATGAGGTCAAAGGTGGATTGGGAGAAGAAATTAAGGCATTTCAAAACTTAAATAGCGGGAAAATTCCACTCACTAATGCAGAACTTATAAAAGCTTTGTTTCTTAGCTCGTATGGTAGTCAAAATGGAGGGAATCAGCTTAGACAAGAATTAATCGCCGAGGAATTCGACATGGTTGAACGTAAATTGCGGCAAGATGATTTCTGGTATTTTCTAAATGAAAGAGGCGAGAAGCCAACATCGTGTATAAGCTTTATATTTTATCTAATGCAAGAGTTGGATGATAATCGCCTATACGAAGGTCAGGATCTTAGAAATTACTTATTCTTTCGAGATAAAATTAATTCCCTAAAATCAGCTTCTGAAACATGGGAGCAAGTTATGGACATTTTTCATATACTTGAAGGATGGTATAACAATCCGGAAATATACAATCTGATAGGATTTCTCCGTGCAAAGAATAATCGTTCCATCAAGGTCATTTTCGAGGCTTATCTCAGATGTAAGACCATCGATGAATTTCGGAACTATCTGCTGTTTAGATGTCTTGATACAATAAGTTGGTATGATGAAGAATTAAAAAAACAAAGAGAAGAGGACTTTATTGCTTATCTTAAAAATAATTTTAGATTTGACGAAAATAAAGAAAGAGCATGGAATCTCCTCTTGTTAATAAATGTTCTAACTCTTAACTTCGAGAACTCTGACGGGAAAGATCATAAAAGAACTATATCCAAATTCTCTTTCAGTGACTTCCATAATTGTGAATGGAATATCGAACATATATCTCCACAGAATCCTGTTAGAAGCTCAGATATGATATTCCTGACAGTCGATGAGGCATCATTGTGCCCGATTGGAGCCAAATTACGCGATATAGAGGATGAAAGGGTTAAACATCAAATTGATCCTTATGTAGCTGTTTTGACAGATTCAATAATGGAGATCTCTAATCTCACATTTCTAACCGACCATATAAATAAAAGTATCGGGAACAAGAGCTACGATGAAAAACGAGACTGTGTGATTTTAAAACAAAGTCAAGGCTTTTATCTACTACCCTCGTCGCTGATGATATTTACCAAGGGCTACACCAATCGAGCAACTCAAAAGAAGGAACTTGAGGATAAAAAGAACAACTATTGGAGCAACTATGATCGAGAGGCATATCTTTACAAGATTAAACAAATTCTTGAAAATAAATATCTTAATAACGCAAAGAATTTAGAGGGGAAAGAGCCTGATCGAATTCCAGACTCTTTTACCCCGGTCTTTAGTTATACGTCAGGATGCGAATTTACTTCCAAAGATGAGGCCGAAAAACAATCTTTGGATTGTTTAACTTATTCAGACCTGATGGATAGGAATGATTATATTATAATCCCGAAAATCCAGCGTGATTATGCACAGGGTAGGAAAAAAAGTGAAGACCCCCGAGCTGCTATTATTCGAGATAAGTTATTAAATGATATTTTCGAGATGGATAGTCTCGGGTTAGATTTCCAAATTGTTTTCGGTTCAGAAGAAATCCGTCAAGAGATTACAGAAGATAATAAAGATGTACGAGTGTTCATCCCAATAGATGGACAGCAACGGCTCACCACTCTTTATCTCTTGTCTTTATATAGAGACAAAATATACAGAAAATCTTCCAAAGTAAAATTCATCTATGAAACGAGAAAAGCGGCTTCCGATTTTTGTGTAGATGTTGTCAATAACAAATGGAATGATTTTCCAGAGCGTTTCCCGAAAGAGTCAATTACTATGTCCACATGGTTTAAACCGTATTGGTTGAATGACCCAACAGTAGACTCTATGCTGAGAATGCTTGATGAAATTCACAAGATGTATTGTGAAAAAGGGGTATACCCGGATTTAAATAAAATTCACTTTTCGTATTTCGACCTCGGGTTATCACTTAAAAGTGATGAGATTTATCTTAAGATGAATACTCGGGGAAAAGAATTGACTCAATTTGAAATCTTAAAGGCGGCTATTGAAAAAGAATTCGGGAATGACGTTCCTAAAATCTGGAAAGAAAAAATTGATTCTTCTTGGCAGGACATATTCTGGCACGAAAATTATCCTACAAGAATCCCAGACTCACGTATATTACGCATTATAGCAAATCTCCTTTTTGTTGAGTTATGTGATAATGATAATTTATCAGATTTAAAGTCTCTTGATGGTCAATCCATAAACGCATTCATAGAAAATGCAGAAACATATAAGCTATTAGCATGTATCTTTGACCTATGGAACATTTCGGAGAAAGCCAAAAAGAATGAATATATCTCAACAGCTCCATTTATAGAAGCCTTTAAAATTCTCGGAGTGCAAGATACGTTTGAATATCTCATTCCCATTTTCAAAGGCTTAGAAAAAGAATATCTGATTACACCATATTGGGAATATTCAGGCTCAGGGATTTTGGATCAAAACTATTCCCAAAGGGCTGCTCTATATGGAGCAACTCTGTATTTGCGGAAATCAAAATGCAATTCAGAGGATTTCGACAATTCCAGCTATACAGAATGGATGCGTTTTGTGTGGAACATTTCAGCAAATGATGTTGAAGATTTCCAAGGCTTTTATCGTGCTTGCCGCTTATTTGACAAAATGGCACTTAAAGGTGCACTCAACGATGTGCTCAAGGTTCTGCAATCAGAAGATTCCAAACAATTTTCTGGGACTGACCAGTTCAAAGAAGAACGAACTAAGGCTAAAGTTGGGAATGACGAAAGATTATTATCCCTTGTAAAAACGGCTGAAAAACATTCATTCTTCCATGGAACTATTCGTTTCCTTTTTGACAGTACAGAAAATAATATTTGGGCAGATTTCGAAGCCAAAGTAAGCAATCTTTGTTATCTACTACCAGTTAATGAGGACCAACGCCATACTGTCGAAATTCTGATGGAATATCTCTCAGATGATGAAATAAAGGATGTTTTCCAGAAGTATTATGTTAGCAACAAAGACAATAATCTGAGAGATATATTCCTTTATAGTCGGATTAATGATAAACTTTCATATTTCTTTAAGCGAAAGGCAATAACAGTACCTCTCTCAACATTACAACAACAACTTATAGCATTAGCTCCTCGTCATCGTGATTATTACATCATTAACAACTGGAGAGGCGCTCATGGATTATACCCGTGTGTCCTAACCAAGACATCAACACAAAGCTGGTATTTTGCAAGACAGTGTTTCCCTCTTGAAGACAACATATATCTCAATTTGGAAAAATTCCTTAAAGAAGAACCGTTTAGCCCTGAAATAGCAGATTGGTTTAAGAATGATGAGTACCTTGTAGGTGTTGAAATTAACTTTAGATACCGAACTCAAAAATTTAGATATTATAATCAAAATCATACCATCCGATTGATGGGGTCGCAGAATAATAAACTATATAGCGACATAGAAAACGAAACCTTTATAGGAGTTGCAGAAGATGAGACCAAGGATTCTCTAACACAAAAATTAGATAAACTTGTAGATTATTCGGAGAGATTGAAGTCTCAACATCTCACTCAGATTTATAATTTCATCGCTTCCCTCGGTGAGATTCCGGTAATCGTGGGTTTTGATAGTGAGCTTAAATCTGATACAGAGACAGTAGTTAATGAATCAAAAATCTATAACTGGGTAAGCATAGAGGTAATTAGGAGGAATTTTGGAATCGCTTTTACTATCGACAATCACCATAAGGTAGAAATAGGATTAAGAGTACTGCCTGGTGAAGACAAGAAAAAGCCTATTTCAATACATCGGCCGAACACTGCTAAGTCGTATTCAAATAAGAATCATTACTGGTTTTATGTTTATAGCGAAAACCAATTTAATCAGGAGACTATCAAGACAGAATTGGAATCACTAATTAAACAATACACTGAATAATCTCAGAGTCCTAACCTACCTGATGGGGTCGGCGCAGTATTGGCGGCGGCCGCAGCGGGTGCAGTGCTCGCCGCGCCATACGCTGTCGAACTGCTCCATGGCTGATTCGACGAGGGCGGGGTCGTCGGTCAGGATTCCGGCTTCGAAGTTGCGGCGGTTGCTGCTCTTCATGCCGATGCCGGCACCGGTGAGGTTGGCGGAGCCCATATAGGCGGTCTCGAAGTCGAAGATGAGCATTTTGAAGTGGACACGAGGGCAGAGCATCCGCTCCAGCGCAGTCTTCAATATCGGATAGCGGTCAAAATCTTCGAGGAACGCAGGACCCGGTTCTTTGGCATGGATAAGGCGTATCTCCACTCCTCTCCGAAGAAGGTCAGCAAGGACTCCGAGAAAAGGCTTCGTGCTGTTGCCTGATTTTACATGAAGGTCTTTAATGTCGGCCGTTCCAATCCAGAGCGACTTCTTCACTAAAGTCACCCTCTCAATCACCTTCGCGTAATGGTCTTGACCAGCTACAAATTCAACCGACATGAAGGCTTTACTTTAGTTCTTTAGTCCGGCAAACTGTTTGGAATGCTGCCAACCCGATATTAAACAGGATGGTTCGCACCCATATAACATTATTGCTATTACAGATGTCGGTCTCTTCTATGAAATCCAACAAGTCTTTTATGATGTCATGGAGTTTGTCCTCCTTAACATACATTCCTCGCTCCACGTTAAAAGGCAGATTAAGGACAGGATATTCATATAGAGCATCCGGTTCAAAATCCAGTTCACATTCTTCGCCTATCACCATGTGATATATATAGTCAAAGAACTTCTCAAAAGTGTAAAATGAATACGCGTAAATATCCGGCTTCCACGCCCAGTTATTAGATACATTCTCTACAATGTGGTCTGCTACTTGATGAGTCGCATTTGTCAGGGTCTGCACAAATTCCTGCATTTGCTCTTCTGTTACTCTATGGAATATCTCACCAGAAAAGAAAGGCTCATCCTGAGGTCCAAAGTTACCTCCCTTATTAAGGATATCACTGAAGTAATTATGGATGGGCTGATACAACTCTTTCTCAGATTTCTGGTTCCAATGCGAATTGAAGGTAACAGCCACATGGCCCTCCGGATAAAACGTGAGTTGGGATATGTCGTCCCGGCTGTAGTTATGATGTCCAAGGCTGTGCATCCTCTCGATTCGATGCATCAAGGCACTTACAACATCCCTATCCGTGTCGTTGATGTCGTAAAGGTCTGTATCGGCCTGGGCATCCTCTACGACCATCTCATACTTTTCTCGAAGTGCATCTTTGTCAAGTCCATATTCATTTTGAAGAAGGCTTTTCAGTGCTGTATAGTGTGATTGGAAATTTTTCATGATATTATCTGTTTTATAAGAGCAAATTTACTAATTTTTCGTGAGATAGAGATAATAATTGTAGTAAGGCGACATCGCGATGTCATCTTTTACTTTGGCGAGTCTGGAATCCTTGCCGATGAGGGTTGAAAGAAAATCCCAAAATGGCTTGCGATGATGTTTATATTTATAATGCGCCATCTCGTGCAGTATCACTCCGTCGGCCCACTCCTGTTTGAAAATCACAAGAAACGGCTGGAGTGTGATATGATTGCTGTGGGAGCATTGACCGAGCACATTCTTACGGAGTCGTTTCACGGTTACGCCCGTGCCGTGTATCCCCTTCATGTTCTCCCAATATTTTACTCTTGCAGGGAGAATTACTTTTGCAATTTGCAGTATCGTATCGCGAAAAAGTTCCCGAAGCCATTTTTGTATCTTCCCGGATTCAAAATTTGTGGAATCATGATAGACCATATCCAGGATGCCGTCGTGGTATTGGGCAAGCAGTTCGACAGAACCATTAACATGGAACACAAATCGGTCAGGCATGGTCAATGTAGATTCACATTCAATGGTCAGTTTATCCACACAATGCCACGCAACCGAGAGATGTGTAGTAGTTAACCGGAAATTGGGATTTATTTTGAATGTCGGTTCTTTTATACATGCCATATCTTATCCAGAATTTTATTGTATCCATGACTGCCATGACCTATCTGAAGCGCATAAAATCGTGTTCCGAGTGACTTTTCTTTATCTATCTTTCCCCTTGTTTCCTGTCGGGGAGCAGGAAACTGAAGGTCAGATATTATCAACACATCTGCCATTTCAAATGTGCCTTTTTGCAATACCCGAATTGCTTCACCAAGCATCTGTTCTCCGTCTGTGCCACCGCTGAAACTGTTTTTAAGGAAGTTGTCAAGCTTCCCCCAGTTGCGAGGTTTGGCAAGATCAATTGATTTCGCCCTCACCGAGAAACTTATCAAGAAACACGGTCGCTTCTGTCGCTTTGCCATACGGAGTAACTGCTTCAGCAATGAGAAAGCAATTCTTTCGGGTTGACCGGACATCGAGCCACTGGTGTCGATGCTTACTATTATCGGACCTTTTATCAATCGTGGTTCTTTGCGGTGTTCCTCAATTTTTTTCGGCTTATCTTTGCCGGGACTGCTGAACTGTTGCAACTCTTTGGTGGCATAGCGTTTATAGAACAGGTCTTCGGGCAGAGATAATTCAATGGGGAGCACCCTTTCAATATTATCACCGGTTTCCACTCTGTCAATCTCTTCTGCCGATGAATTTTTAGCGACAGAGACAGGCAAGAACTTGTAGATGATAGTGTCTTTTTCATCCTTGGACGAGTCTTTATCTCTGCCAATCAGTTCCACAATCTCCTTCAGCTGCGGATAGCGGTGAAAGTAGTTGTCGATCTTCTTTTTATCTTCATAGTCGCGAGCACCGGCTTCTTTACAGAATGTTTCAAATCTGCTCCTTGAGCGTTCGAGCATCTGGCGTTCCCGTCGTTCAAGTTTATTTTTACATGCCGCCTCCCAATCGCCAGTCATTGCGGCGAAAATAGCTTCCTTATCATCGGTTGTGAACTGAGCCGTGTAACCGGCAAGATTAATCTCATATTTGGAATATCCGGCTTTAATGGTATCACAGACTTGTTTCCACATCGTTCGCTTTTGTTCAATAGGAACTTCCCTGAACTGAGCAATCATAGCCAGCTCGTTCATTGCCTCAAGTTGCATTGCCCTGAACTGTTCAAGCAATGCTGTGAAGAATGAAATCAAATCCTCTTTCAAGATTTCGGCCCATGTCGGGTCAGAACCGTCAATCTGAGGATTACTGTCTATGACCTCGCGCATATATCCGGCAAGACAATCATCTTCTGGCATTGATGGCGGCATCTCGCCACATTCCATGTAGAAATCAAAAGCCTCGCTATATTCGTCAAGTTTGGCATCTATATCGGTATAGTCTGTCATTTCATCATCATTACTACATTGTTGAGCTTTACTTCTGTGGCTTTAATGAGTTCGCCAACTTCCTTAATCATTCGATTAACAAGAGCGAGATCAGCCGATGAGAGGAAAATATTGTCGCAGTTCGTGAAATTATCGGCTATGATGCCGGTCCAGTCAGACACACATGTTTTGAACACATCCTGAATTACCGAGATACGTTGATATATCGGCATAGTCTGCAATAGTTCTGGAGCATTATGTTGTCTGACGCTTTTTTTGCGGAAAGCATATGGAGTCCCATCTATTATAGCCCCGTTCTGACATCGTTGAATCTTGACTTTTATAAGATTGGATGCGTTCTGAGAAGTGGCATCAAAGGGTTTCCCGGCAATTAGTGTGTGAATGATTATTTTCTTTCGCTTAGTATCATAATATCTTATGCCGTCATGTGGTTGATTTGTAAGTGACGCATAATCCCATTTTGAAAAATAAGTTTCTCCGTCAGGATAATTTTCAACGAGATAATAAAAATAATCATATTCGGCGAAATCATTAGAATCTGAACTAAGACGCATAGGCGTACTTTGCGTTGCTTTCTGCTTATCGGGGACCATCATCTGACGCAATGACTTGTCAATCCGCCCCATCCCTTTTACAACGGTATCGGAAATACTCGAAATTATAGAATTGAGTACATTGGGGATACACTCATCGTCATTCCAGAAACAGTGCGTGAGTAGCAGGTAGTCCGAAAGATTTATTTCCTGCCTGCCATTCAGATAAGCCGAAGTCTGCATAAGCCGATACGCTTTGCGCCAGCGCCTGTCAGAGACATAATACCGAAGTTGATTGTCTTCTTCTTTTTCAAATGTGGCAAGGCTTTTACGTAATGCTTTTATAGCATTGACAACCGAATCTTGAATGCCTATGGCTTTGGATTCGTTCTGCCAAACTGAATACAATTCCTCGGTTATGTATAGCGATTCTGCCAATTCCGACATATCGCTCCCAGCACCCTTAATCATTTTGAAGAATGAGGCGTCATTCTCAATGCAATTTGAGACCATTCGCACAAGGAAACGGTCCCATAAAGCCTCCAGTCCTTCGTCTTTTGCCGGCAGCTCGTTGCTGGCTGCTATCAGCACTTTCATCGGCGAACGCATAATCTGCCCTCCGTTATGGAAGATATGCTCGTTTATCACGGTGAGGAGTGTGTTCTGAATAGAAGGGCCGGCTTTCCATATCTCATCAAGGAACACCACATCCGCCTCCGGCAGATAACCGGCGGTCAGTCTCTCATATCGGTCATCATTCTTTAACCGAGATATAGAGATAGGACCGAAAATTTCATCAGGTGTGCTGAACCGCGACATCAGGTAATCGAAAGACTTACCGTCTTTGAATACCATTTTCAGACGACTCGCAACCATACTTTTGGCTGTTCCGGGAGGACCGAGCAGGAACATATTTTCTCCGGCCACAGCACAAAGGAGAGCCACGGCAATAATCTGTTCCTTCTCATATACTCCCTGCGACATCCATTCAATCAATTGACGGATATGTTCTTTCGGGGTGATTGAAAATATTGATTTAGTTCTGACTTTCTTTGCCATAATAAACGGAGCCAATTATGCTTGCTGCAAAATTAGCTCCGGCATGTCGCAAATTCTGATACAGGAGGCGACTAATTGATTATTTAGGGAAAATTTCGTCTGTAATTTCATCTGTGATTTTGCGGAGTTCTTTCAGCGCGTCAGGCAGTTTATGTCCCAGCAGCATGGCCCCGACTGTTACTCCAATCCATGCTTTTATCAAACCGTGATGCGGTGGACCTATGAAGGAGGCGATGCCGCCGAGTATGCCCATGAACATGGCATATCTCATAAGTCGAGGATAGACTTTTGCCAAGCGCTTCATTTGAGTTCTTTACCGGAGAGGATGATAGAAAGCCGAATCTTATCGGCAGGAAGCGTCTCATCAATATTCACGGACCACATAGCGTTGATAGTCTCGGGAAGACTGGAAATCAATTCGGTGATATGTTCCAATTCTCCAACTGTTACAGCAGGTTGCCTGTCACGACTCCAATACAAGTGAAAGGAGATATATTCTGCACACTTAACACTGTCTTTATCCAAAGATTTTTGGATTGCAGCGATGGCTGTTTCAATATTTTCGGCTTCGACTGTTTGTGTTTTGAAGTGTTTTGAATCGCGCAGTTCAATGCTGAGGTCATGAAAGCTATAGGTAATATAACCTTGCGTAACAATAGGCAGGAAAAGAGTCTTGATTATATCCGGGAAGTCGTTGAAATCCGCATCAATAACGACGCTGTCATAGCACGAGTAATCTGCATCGTATAGTAGCCCAATCGTCAAGACTCCGGCATCATGAAAGGTCTTGGCTATTGCATTGGCAAGGTCTTCAGTGTCTCTTGCTACAATTATCGCCATTTGGTCTTCATCTGTCGGGATACAGTCGTCAGCTGAATCGACTACCTGACACCCAACACAATCATACCCGAATGATTTCACTTTTTCGATAATATCGGTCGCGCCGGGTCCGATGCCAATCACTCTGAAACTTACAGGCAACGGAGCCATAAAAGAATCTATTTCATTCATCTTCATCTTCGTTATTTATTGGTGTGCTTGATATGATTATAAACTGGAGGGCAATGTCGGATTTAGCCTCATTGTCAGTTCCTTTGACAAATGTGATTGGCAGATTCTGACCGAATGAGTCTATCAGGGACTTCAACTCCTGCTCCTCCTTGCCGGTTAAGGGGGTACCCTCTGATGTATAAGCAGCTATGAGAAGTTCTTCTCCGCCCTCGCATATATCTTTGAACGTTGGGAAATAATCGGTCAGCAGGGCTGAAAGATAACTGGTTCTCTGCGACAAATCAGCTACATGAGAGTCACGCCAAGTTTCTTGTATGCTTCCGGCATTTATGATTCGATCATCAAGTTGAACGTCATCGAATCCGCACTTTTCATGAAGCGTATTAATCAAGTGCTGCCGCTTGTCAAGACGTTTGAGTTCGGCAATGCGCTTTTTTAGACGATAGTATCTTTTGCGCTTTGCGCGGTTCTGATGCTTTTTCCCGAAGTCAATTCTTTTCCAAACCTCCATTGAGAAAGCAATCCCATAAGGCAAACTCTCTTTATCCTTTAGCTTCCGCTTTTCGCGTTTGTCCCGAATATAGGGCAGATAGAGTTTGCGTTCAAGTCGTTCGGCTCTTTCACCATAGGTATTGAAGATTTCTTCACGAGGTGACCATCCGGCATGACGGCTGAAGCCATAGAAAGTCATTCCCCAGAGGATAGCTCCGGCAAGTTCCGCGTCGGTGAAGGGATTATTTTCAGGACGGATTACTGTTTTTCCAACGGTATTTTCCCAATAATCACCCTCCACATTATTGGCCAACATAGGCAGAGAGTTTGGTTCATACCATTCCTCTCTGGGTGTGATGTCAAACGTCACCTCGCCGCCTTCGCCCTCAAATTCTGTAAGGCATATCTGATAAAACGCCTGCTTATATGCGGCGACGTTCTGTACAGAGTGGTCGTTGCGATGGGTATTCCGCAATGCTTTGAGGACATTGTCGAATCCTACTGAAAGGAATAACTCTTTTACTGTCATATTAACTTCTTTTCTGCAAAATTAGATAGCGGCTGTATCAGAATTGGTGACAGGAACCAGGTTTAATACCGCCGAGATAATATCTTTATTGTGCGTTCGCATACACTGTCATCAATTCCGCAATAAGGATTGACTACCACGAGGCTGTCCAGTTGTTCGGGATAAAAATTGTCTGCTCCAAGGTCATCAACTATAACATAGTTGGTTACGTCAGAATGACATTGTAACCATTCGGCGATTTCTTTCCCTCGTATATCCCTGATATTGGGTGTTACATCAAGAATCTGACCGGGAAGATTGCGTTGATTCCACATTTCTCGTAGATCCGTCAGGCTATCGAAATATTTCCAGTCAGAGGAGACCACAATATCGGCGTCCGTTGACTCTACTATTCGGTTGAGATATGCAACGCAAAGAGGGTCAAATACCGGTCGTCCCGACTCGTCACATGAAGGCTGATTATGGCGTTCCAGATATGAATCGTAGAATACGGTGTCTAATACTCCGTCGAAATCGAGAAATATGATTTTCAATTTCTCACTAATGCTCAAGGATTTCAATATAAATCGAAGATTCCCTTTCTGTCCTCGGCTGTAATCCCGCGATAGCAATCGTTACGGAACCAAATCAGGGGGATGTCTTTTACTCGATACTCTTCGGGAATATATTCCTGAAGATCAGCCCCAACACTAAAAGCCAACTCTTCCAACGACATGTGGCCCGTTGCAGATTTGATAGCCTCCACCAATGGTTTGTCAATATCGTTCAACCCGAGAGATTCAACCTCTTTGAGTCTGTCATTGTTTTGCTGAACAGCGAGATTTGATGAGACAATGAGTTGCATACGGGCATTCATTGCGCGGTTGGACTTTCGTTCTCCCTCAAATTCGTATGGCATTGAGAAGAACGAGCAGACGAACTTGCCCTTCAATATGGCATTCAGGGCAATTAATGGTGCAAATTTGCTTCCGGTCATTCCGCCGAGAGTAGCACAGACGATAACCTTGTCGGATGTTTTTTCGACAACATCATCTACAAACGAAGTCTTTTGGGAATTTACTTTCCCACGAAATTTAAGAAGATGCACCGACTCGTCGGCATTGGCTGAGTTCTTTTCCAAGTCTTTCTCATTGGTATCGCAAACTATCAGCCGGACATCAGTGAATAAGTCGGCGGCGATTAAGTCGTTGGCAAGATTATATCCGCCATTTCCGACAGCAATGATTGTTTCGTTCATATTATTGGGGTATTAGAGAATTTTTAATGCGATGGCGGCACAGGCTTCAGCATCGGCGAGAGCGTGATGGTGGTTCTCCATGTCGTAGCCACAGGCGGCAGCTGAGAGATGCAATTGGTGGCTGGGAATATCGAGGCACCTGCGCGAAGCGGCGAGGGTGCAGTAAAATTCGTAGTCAGGATATTCCATCCCATATTCGGCAAAAGCAGCTTTCAGGCAGCTTTCATCGAAAGGCTTGTTGTGGGCGACCAGCGGAAGACCCTGTATCAGAGGTTCTATCTGCGCCCAGACTTCAGGGAATATGGGTTGGCCGTCAGTATCATGCCGTGTAAGACCGTGTACTTCAGTTGTCCAGTATGTGTAATAATTGGGCGTCGGCTGAATCAGGGAGTAAAATTTATCTACAATCTCACCTCCGCGCACCACGACAATGCCGACGCTGCACACACTCGATCGTCGGCCGTTGGCCGTCTCAAAATCTATTGCAACAAAATCCTGCATGGTCAGTCGTTTTTATAAAGTTCATGCATTTCTGAAATCCAGCCTTTCATCTGTTTGCGCAGTGATGCCGGACTTATCACTTCAACCATTGCACCCACTTGAAGCAATTTCATGACAAAATCGTAGGTCGGCGACAGATACAGCTCGAAGTCGGCATACTCGCCGCAGTCCTCAATCAGTCGCTGGCTGTGATGGAGCGGCAGAGACATCAGATAATACTTATGATTTTCATTGGCGCGTATGACAATTCGTTCCGGCTTCACATCGTATCCGATGACGATGCCGTAGGTAGTAGCGAAATAATCATCAGCGTCAAAATCCTTGGGGAGTTTAAAGGTAGCATCGGTAATCTCTACTTCCTCCAGGCGGTCAAGACCATAAATTTTTATCTCGTCGCGATTGTTGTGAGCCAGAACATACCAGCGGTTATCAAACAGTTTGACACAATACGGCTCAATCGGGAAGGTATAGCCATGCGACCGCTTGAAGGGATGGTAGGTTATGTTGACTACCCGGTTCTCTTTCATTGCATCTAACAAGGTGGTGAGATGCTCGCGTCCCGAGGGAATTTCTTCCACCAGTATGCGTCCCTTCAGCGAGAGGTTCTCTCCGATAAGATTGCCGACCGCAAATGAATCGAGCATCCACTTTTTGAGCTTGTCCTCGTCGATGTCTTCCGGATTTGCGATATAATAGAGGTAGCCGCCGGTTTTCTGGCAGTCTATGATTATCCCGAACTGGCTGTATATGGCGTCGCGCCAGCGGTTGAACGTAGCACGGTGGAGCGGCTTGCAGTCGCTCAAATCCTTGTTACGCTCCCAGCGGTCGGACAAATCCTTATGTGAGATTTTCCCGGCACGCCTTATGGTGTCAATCAGCCAAGTGTATTTTTGCAGTTGATTCATATCTCTGATATTTATACAACGCAAAGTTAATCAAATCCTGTATCATTTTACGGTACAGGTTGAAAATTCTTATATGGAAGTGAATATTTCCTCTTCCTCGACTGATTCCAGGGTGAAAATATCCAGTAAATCATTAGAACAATATTGGTCCTGCCACCAGATCACATGACTTACAGCCAGCTTCCCTTTACCGTCAGGAACTACGTGATAAGATTCATAATCATCATATCCGAGTTGAATATACAATGATACGTATTTTTCACATAAGCCCAATTCGATACCCACGATGGCCAACCATTCCTCCTTATCTTTGGCGAAATCATTGAGAGTAGAATAAGGCTCAACAAGTGTGGAGAAAAAGGCATGACGCTTTCGCATCATCTCATACCTTTTTTCGTAGGTCATATCTATCAAATCCATGCTCCATACAGTTCTTCGGGTTCATCATCGGGACGTGCATTTTCTTGGGTCTGACGGCGAGCTTCGGCCAATTCTTCATCTGTTGGTGGAGGCAATTCCACCATAAAGACATTTCCCGCACGCTGAGGCATTCCGGTTTTATGGCGGAGCCATATGTTTTCCATAAGGAGCGATACTCCTACCGGCGAATGTATTGATTTCATGATGCTTTGAAGTTGAAGATTGGATGAATGACGGTATCGATAGTGACAGTATCGCCTATGTTGGAGATGATTTCTGAAGCCGGTTTGTAGACCATCGGCGACTCGTCGCGAGTGAAGTCGTTGACCGATTCGGAGTAGATACCCTGCATGGATGCCTCGAAGTCCTCCATCGTTATTTTCTCGTATGCCTGAGTACGGCTCAACACTCGTCCGGCTCCGTGAGGTGCCGAGCAGTTCCAGTCAGGATTACCCTTGCCTGTGCAAAGCAAGGACCCGTCGCGCATGTTGAGAGGGATGATGCAACGCTCGCCATTGGCGGCGGAGATCGAGCCTTTGCGGATGATGTTGTCATCGGAAATATAGTTGTGTACCGACTCAAATTCATCCAGCACTTCCACATTGGGGAAGAACCGCATCAGAAGTAGAGAAATAAGTTTGCGGTTCAGCACAGCCCAGTGCTGACACAGACGCATATCGTGTAGATACTGTTCGCGTGCCTCACCTTCCACATAGCAAAGGTCGGCAGGTAATGAAGGCTCGGCCTCATCATGTTCCTTTCGCATCTTCTTGATGACGCCCTGAAGTTCCGAGCGACGCCCGGCGGCTTTGTATTCCTCGATGGTGCTTTTGATGGTTTCCTCAAACTCATCAGCTCCGGCAGTGAGATGCTTCACAGCACGGGCCTGATAGATTTCCGCTACCTGCTTGCCAAGATTGCGTGAGCCGGTATGGATTACAAGGTACACGTTCCCTTCATCGTCCTTGTCAAGTTCGATGAAGTGGTTGCCGCCGCCAAGCGAACCAATCGATTTGTTGATGCGCCCGGAATCCTTCAGCATACGGTAGCAATACAACTGCGTCACAATCTGTTTTGCCTCTCGGTAAATCTCCATCTCCTCGCCGACAAGAGGCTTGAAGCCGAAACGGTCCTCGCGCACAATCTTTCCGGAAGGAACGTTTCCGCGAATGTGCTCGTGAAAGGCATGGAAGTCAATTTCGCCGAGTTTGCCAAGATTGAGGATGCGCATCCCGCAGCCTATGTCCACGCCCACGATATTGGGAATGACCTTATCGCCGAGGTCGCCGGTGAAACCGATTACGCACCCGGCTCCTGCATGAACGTCGGGCATGATGCGAATCTTCTTGTTGGAGAACACATCTATCGAGAGCAGCTCCTTGATCTGCTCCAAAGCATTTTCCTCGATGTTGTCCGTGAAAATCTTCACGTCATATCCTTCTATTGTCTTCATATATTGAGAGTTTTAGTTTTACGCGGCAAAGTTAAGAACCCGGTGCACAACCATTTTACGCAGCAAAGTTAATATCGAGGTGACGCAATTCGTGATACAGGTTCAAGGAAATACCACAGTTAAATATTGTTAACGCATATATACTTAAATATTAGCTTAATGCGGAGATTTGAACGCTCCAATATATCAAAAAAGTTTGAAATGTTAACAAAATTAACTACTCATTAAATTTCTACATCGTATTAAATAAGAGTACCAACACTAAAATCAAGAGATATAGAGATGAGATTAGCTATTGTTGGCACTCGCAAACCGAGTGTAACCTATCATGAATGGGAGAAATTGCTCCTTGACAAAATCAATCCAGACGATATTCAAACGGTAATATCGGGTGGCGCCAAGGGCGTTGACTCATATGCAAAATTGTTTGCCGCTCGCCATCACAAACCTTATATGGAGTTCCTGCCTCAATATGCCTCTTACGGCCGTTATGCGACTCTCAAACGCAATACACAGATTGTAGAAGACGCTTCTACAGTCATCGCATTCCCTTCAGTCGATTCCAAGGGGACAAATCATTCCATCAAGGAGGCGCACCGTCTCGGTCGCCAAGTAATCGTTGTAAACATTTAAATGGAACGTGGTGTCTCGATTTCTGAGACACCTTATCCTTAACTTTGCAGAGTGAATGCAGAGTGAATATGGAAGAAAGATATAGGAAAGAACTCACCTGGTGGTTTGCCGAGTTGACTATGGATGCAGGAATTCAGGTCGAAAGATATTTGAAGATATTCCCTGAATTGAAGTCGCGTCTGTCAAAATTCGGTGTAGGTATACTTCTATGGCAAATGAAGAGGCTGATTGATATTGAGAATCCTGATGATGTGAGCCGTGTTCGCATGATTCTTAAAGTGCTGGACCAGACTCCCGGTTTTGACTTCTTCGACAACACCTTCAATGAATGTGATCCCGAAACGGTCTGCGGGATTATAGGAATAAGTCCAAAGATGCCTGTTAAAGAGCCGACTCTTGAGTTTGATTATACTGTGTTCCCTATCAACAGTTATGATGAGGCCCGACAATACCTTGATATGGTTTCATGGTGTGTAGTTATATCAGAAGAATCATTCAAGGAGTACGCTGCCAAAGGCAATAGATTCTACTTTTGCGGAAACGGCGACTGGTGGGACACTCCCTGTGTGCCCGGAGAAGGCTTCCCTCACGATTGCTACGGTTATTCCCTCATCGCAGTCGAAGTTACTCCTGACAATAGAATCGCTTCGATTACTTCGCGATGGAACACCTGCGCCGACGATTCAGGACACTTCATCACCAAAGAAGAACTAATAGCGATTCTTGGCAAAGCCAATTACGATAAAATACTTTGTAAATCAACTGAAAATCATTAAATTTGCGATTATGTTAGAAGACCCCGTTTTGACCGAATATCGCGTGAATCCGATTACACCGGATAAAATCGTTCATATTGAAGATTCCGAAGTTGCATACGTCCTTGAATCTGTCAGCCATGGCACATGCGAGACTACGAAAGAGTGTCAGGAGAAGCTCAAGGATATTGCTGCGACGGCTAATACCTTGGGATTTGAAATAGATTTGGAATGTGACTTTGCCCCGAGCACTCTCAAGACCTACAACTCCGATAATACACTCAATGCTGAATATGACTATGGCGAGCATCAGCCCGGCGGCAATCGTCATCAAGAGCCATACAAGTTTCAAGGCGGACAGAAAGTGCTTTGCGTAATTCACGAAGGTTATGACGCCGTTTTCCCAGGCATCGTAGTTGGTCCGCTCACGGAGGAATATCTCCGTAAACTCTACGAGGCCGAAACCGAATTGCAGATCGGTTATTCCTCAGCCGATGAAGTAGTTGAAAAATGGCCCGACTGGAACTGGGACTCCGTCATAGTCCGTCCACTCGTCCGCCTGAAAAACGACTGGGAAGAGATGGGCGAAACTGTAATGGTCAACCGCGTTTATCTGTTCCCCTATAAAAAGTTTGAAGTATGATATTTAGAGATAGAAGTAAAGCCGAAGCGTATGTGGGAAGGTGCATCGGCTCCAGTGAATCCATCCATGATATATCCACTCCTTCATATGCATTCCAAAAGAAATCGAAAGGAGAGACATCGTGCGATACTTTATGTCGAATTTTTGACATAAAGGAACGAGAGAAGTTCAAAACGGCTTTTGGACAAGTCGTCTCTGGACAAGGGAATGAATCTGGGAATATTCTTACTATCCATTCTTCAGCACTATTGGCTTTGCTGTGTTTCTATAATGTATCGAATGAGAATCCTCTTGTGATTCAATGTAATTCTACCTTTTTCAAATTTGATAAGGTCTATTTTGAGGTGGAAAATATCGTAAAGGATCCAAAAGACAGGCATTCAAGTATTGATATTGCTCTATATTCCACAGATCAAAATGTAATGCTTTTGCTTGAGTCAAAATTTACCGAACCTCTCACCGGGGGTAATTTGAGGGATGTGAGAGAAAAATACATAAAACGTCTGAAGCCGCTTCATCAAGAGGGCATTAATTATATTGATAGCTCAAAAACTTTTGAGTGCAAGAAAAGAAATATTGGTCCGACTAAACATTATATCTACTATGAGGGAATCAAACAGATGGTTGCACATCTTATGGGAGCGGAGACCGGCCCTGCTCCAGCCAATAGTCTTAATAAAGCAAATGAGTTAAAAAAACAGAAGCAGGAGGAGTACTTCAATTGTTTTGAGCTCGCTGATGAAATATATCTTGGATGTATTTTATTTAATGATGAGTCTTTTTTCGATGATTATGAGAATAATATGATTGGGGAATATATCAACTTATACGAAGGATCCATGGAAATCCTTTCCAAAAGTATCGTGGGAAAGAATAAAAATAAGATCTATCTGCTCACTCAACCGAAGACTTACCAGGAGGTCTTTAATAATAATGCATCAAGTTATAAACTTCTATCCAAGGTCGCTGAATTTTATCACCTGTGAAAATACTACATCTCTCTGATACTCATGGCTGCCATCGCAGGCTTCGGGATTTGCCCGAGGCCGATGTCGTGGTGCATTCGGGCGACTTCACGATGACCGGAAGCGAAGCCGAGGCAATAGATTTTATGAACTGGTTCTGTGACCTCCCTTATCACCACAAGATATTCATCTGCGGCAATCACGATGACTGCCTATATGGAGCCAACATCGACGGACTCGATGCCAACGTGCATTATCTCTGCAACTCTGGCATAGATATAGATGGCATTAAGTTCTATGGTGTACCTATGTATATGGGTGATTGCGTCACCGACCGACAGAGTCGCAACTATGCCCGAATCCCGGATGATACCGATGTTCTGATAACACATTCTCCAGCCTACGGCATTCTCGACTTTGACGATGGCATCAACTATGGCTCAGAAGAACTACTCGATAGATTATCTACCCTCAATCTTAAAGCACACCTTTTCGGACATATCCACGCACAACATGGCCTCACGGAACAAAATGGTGTAATATACTCTAACGGTGCCATAATGAACGCAGATTATACTAATTTGTCAGAACCACATGTTATAAAATTATAGGCTGAAGATTATGGATGAGAATAATGTGAAATTAATGCGTATTGCCGGAATAACTGAGTCAGAAGTGGCTTGGTCTAACATATATGCGTATTATATGGATCCGCGAAATGAACCTGAATATGCTTCAGCGTTTACGTCTGCTTTGCTTGAGCTGTGTAGACTCAGTCGCTCAGAAGTATTGCCGGACGAAAATTATTGTGTGAGCACGGAAGTGGCAACGGCCAGCTCATCAAGAATTGACATACTAATCGAGGGAAAGCGCTCTATAATAATCGAGAATAAAGTCAATCATATTCTCAATAATCCGTTGAATGAATATTGGGATTATGCAGCAAGTCCGGCAATCCTGATAGTACTCTCAATATCAAGATTTTCTGATCAAGAACTTGCGTCATATTGCTATAAATGGAATAAAACTCGTGAAGAAGCCAACAAGATAAAGTGCGTAAACATCACTCATTATGATTTGATGGAACGAACTAAAAAAATCTTAGGGAAGGAGTTTGCTTCTCCCATCCTCAAAGAACTTGAAAACATAATAATTAAAAAGACAGTAATTATGCCTAATGGTTTATATATCAGGGATAACGAAGAAAGGCTCGAAGCCAATAGAATATATGAGCAGGAGTCTAAACGCAGGCAGCTGATAGCGAATGAGTGTATGGAACTCAAAGCTTTTGAGGAATCGGAAACATCTAAAGACCCGATTATTCAATTCAAAAGTTGCCCTAACAACAATTGGATACATTTCCGTTATCGTGGGCAAGATGATCTCGTGATAGGAGTAATGTGCGCCTATCTTTGGGATTGGGAACGATATGAAATGGATTCCAAGTCAAGAATCAAACAGAATGGCGTTAACCCGATATGTCCTCCCGTAATAACGCTATTCGTGCAGGTCCATGGCAATCTGTGTCGGGAATTGAAGCGAAAAGGCATAGATTTGGTCGCTGAAAATGGATATGAAATTCCCGGAAAATTTTGTCACGTCATTGACTTTGACATTGATATGAGCAATATGCCTGAAAAATTCTGTCGTAAGGGAGAACTGTCATCCTACCTGACAGAAGTGTTAAAGGACCGCAGTAAATGCCCAATCTTAGATGCTGCTGAAAAGATTTACAAAGAAATATCCGGAAAATAATCGTTATCCGGGTAACTCTAAAAATTTAATCTGTACGAATGTTTCTGATTAAGCCAATATCTTTGTCGGCGAACTTAAAACCGAAAAACTATGCCATACGCATTTAAAGTAACAGCAAAGCAGAATATCGGCGGCAGTAAAGGTATCGCCAAAGGTCTGAGTGTGCAGTGCGTGGAACAATCCACAAGCCTGCCCCAAATCAAAACTATACTGGAAGCCTACAAGCGTCAGCACGGAATCGAAATCAAGGGAATTTCGGTTTCCACCGGCTATTTTACCGTTGAGAAACTCTGACCTCCCTTTGTGGGGAAATTTTTATCGGCAGAAGAAATTTTGCCGATTTTTTTCAATTAATTTTTAATCGGCAATCGTATTGCTGATTAAAGTCTTAACTTTGCATCGCAATCAAAAACGACATCGTTATGAAGAAAGCAAAAACACTGGTTTTTCTGCGACCGTTCACAATCAAGAATCCTACTCTTGATGAGCAGAATGCGTTCATGGGACGAGAAATCGTCAATGAAGTGGAATGCGCCTGCTTGGGGGAGATATATTCTAACGAAATACTGTATGGCAAGAATTTGGATGAGTTCATCCGCAATACCGTAAAGGAGAAACATCCGGAGTGGATAGTGGCAGAGGGAAAGAGCGCAACAGTTGTTCTCGGCATCAGAAATCAGAAGAAGGTTGTGATTAATCCCAATGTGAGTTATGAAGACCTTAATAATGTCTCAGAATTCGACCGCCAGCACACATACGGCTTCTTCGACGACTGTCACGAGCAGGATTACGAACGGTTCCAAACTGTCTATCCCCATGCAGCATGGTTCCCGGAGGATGACGACCTCACCCTCTTCACAATCAAGGAAACAGTACAAACAATAATAGAGACTGAAGAATGGTAGAATTGCTTTTGAAACGCTATCTATGGCTCATTGACACGCTGAAACGCGGCGGCGAAATGACATTCGAGGAAATTGCAGACCGTTGGGAAGCATCATCATCCAACGACAATGGTTCGGTGCTCACCAAACGCACGTTCTATAACCACTGTCAGGCTGTGGCCCGACATTTCGGAATAGACATAGAGTGCCGTCGTGGACGGGGACTTAATCTCTACCGAATAGTCAATCCTGAGGCCATTGAAGAAAACTCTCTTACTAAATGGGCAATCGACAGTTTCTCGCTCGGCGAACTGCTGCTCGGCAACGCTGATATATCGGAGAAAATCCTGTTGGAGGATATTCCATCCGGACGTGAATGGCTCGAACTGATATTGCGGGCACTTCAACAGAACCTGATGATGGAGATTGAGTATGAGAATTTTGTGGGTCTTCGTTTCAAGGGAACAATCAAACCTCTATGTGTAAAGCTTTTTAAACGCAGATGGTATATACTTGCTTTGTTGGATAACGACAGAAAGCGCATCTTCTCTCTCGATAGAATCAAGAACCTTGTATTGTCAGAGAATCAATTTGACTATCCCAAAGATTTTGCGCCTGAGGAATATTTCCGCGATGTATTTGGTATCATCGCAGGGTTAGAGCGGAAAGTTGAAAACATCAGGATACGCACCTACGCTGAATTACCGGGTTATCTTCGTTCTCTGCCAATGCACCACAGCCAGCGCGAATTGGAGACAAAAGACGGCTATACCGACTTTTCACTGCGACTAATTCCGACATTCGACTTCATGCAGGAATTGCTTCTGCACCGCGACCAGCTCGAAGTAATAGAGCCGGAATCGCTACGCAAAGAGATTTCTTCGATCATATCTAAAATGTCAGACCTATACAACGATGCTAAATAAAACAGAATCAGAGAATTTGCACAAGATGGGCATAGAACAATTAGGTTTTTCAACATCCGGCCTAACGATTTTAGGAGGGCGACCCGCTATGGGTAAGACCGCATTTATGCTGTCTCTTGCACTCGATATGGCCTTGGGCAGTATTCCTGTCGCAATCTTCTCTCTTGAATTGAGCGAGAAGCAATTAATCAAACGTTTACTTTGCAATATCTGTAGCTTACCCCTCAATGAAATAGGGATGCACCCGGATAAACTCTCTGATTCTGAGTGCGCTCAAATTTCAGAAGCAGTGAAAAAACTACAAGAGTTACCCTTGTTTATTGATGATACACCAATACTTTCTGTCACTGAGTTTCGTGCAAAAGCTGAACAAATGGTACGAGAACATGGAGTGGAAGTGATAGCAGTCGATTATCTCCAGCTTATGTCGGACGGGTAAAGTTCCACACCACGAGATTCGGACATCAATAAGATAACACACGCGCTGAAAAAGTTGGCCAATGACCTTGATATTGCGGTGATAGGTTTGTTGCTGCTGAAGGGAATCCCTGAAGAGAATAAAGGCGAAATCGAGAGTCCGGCACTGCCAGACATTCGAGAGATTGGTCCCATAGAACAAGATGCAGATGTAATATGCCTTATACATAGGCCTGAATATTACATATGCAATTGCATAGAAATCGACTGCAATGATATTTTGAACAAAGCCGAACTAATCTATGCAAAAAGCCCCAAAGGCACAGGCATAGTAGAGATGCGTTTCCGGCCGGAACACATACGTTTTGAAATGCTTGATAGGAACAATGAATATGAATGACGACAAACTTACCATTGAGGAGATACAATGCCTTTCATGGCATGGGTTGGACGCGATGCGCATAAAAGAGATGCGTCTTGATGAGTTCGATAAATTGTATTATGCCAACCAAGAGCAATTTGACGAATGGCTTGAAAAATCGGAACGACTATTCGACCGTCAGGAGAAACTCGGAATCAGAACATATTCGATTCAGGACGAATACTATCCTTCTTCATTGATCACAATCGGCAATGACGCCCCTCCGCTAATACATCTTTTGGGTAATGTCAGTCTCTTGAAACGTGATAAGGCCGTGGCAATAATCGGAGCGAGAGCCGCCGACAAGCAAGGAGTTGCAGCGGCATATTCGCTTGGCAAAAGATATACCGGTTACGGAGCTGTTGTGGTGAGCGGTCTCGCACTTGGCTGCGATGCAGCTGCTCATCAAGGTTGTCTTGATGCTGGCGGAGAGACCATAGCCATTGTAGCATCCGGACTCGACATAACACACCCACGAGAAAACAAACCCTTGCAAGACAGAATCATCGCCAATAATGGGCTACTGTTGTCCGAGCAATTGATTGGCACTAAAGCCAATCCGACAAGACTTGTGGCCAGAAACCGTCTTCAGGCAGCTCTTTCGCGCAGTGTGATATTGGCACAATGTCCGGAGCAAAGCGGCTCGATGCACACCATGCGTTTTGCTCGAAAATATAAGAAGGTATCCCTTGCAGTTGAATATTCCTCGTCTTCGGAAATCAATGGTGGCAACCGCCTGCTTATTGAATCGGGAATGGCGTCACCAATCAAAGCCTGAGGACTATTCTTTATAGTGTTCTGCGGCGATGCGGACGCTTTCGGCGATGCGGGCGCGGAATTCGGGCGGGGCTATCACTTCGGCATGGCCGCCGTAGCCGAGGATGAGGCGTTCGAGTTCGTTGTTGATGACCACTTTCAGCGACAGCTGGATACTTCCGTCGCGGAAACGCTGTTCCACTTTCTGCGACTTGTGGAAGGGCTTCGACTCGACATACGGAGCCTGCTGCCGATCGACTTTGATTACTACACGACGGGCTTTGTCGCTGATGGATTTTGTAACGCCGATAGTATCGTCAAAGAAGTGTTCCGGGTCGAAATCAACGCATTTTTTGAACGGATGCTCTTTGTCGAGTTCTACAGAATGGATGCGGTCCAAGGCGAAGATATTGACTTGCGGCGCCCTGTTGGTCGCCTTTTCGCAAATCAGGAACCAGCGGTTGCGGTACTCTTTAAGCAGGTAGGGATAGACCACCAATTTTGCAGCATCACGGGCCTTGAACGACTGATATTCGATGGCAAGTGTTTGTTGTTTACGCACAGCATCGTATATGGTACCAATGAATTGAGCGCCTCTGTAGCCTTCCACATGCTCCATGTCCATTGCCGGTGCCGACGCGCCGGTCTGCCGAGAAATCTGTTCGTTGAGCTTGCTGATAATGTCGATCGACGAGGCAAGCTGCGGGAAGCCCTGAAGCTGGCGCAGGATGTCGAGCGCCGAGTTGAGAGCGTCGAGTCCTTCGTCGTTGAGGGGCAGATGAGTGATGCTGAAATTAGGATCCTCATATTCATAATACTTATTGTCACGCACCACAATCGGTGCATTATATCCGAGACGGTCGCTGCGCATCAGAGCGAGGTCGTTCTGAAACGTGCGGCGACTCACCAGATTGCTCCGGCCCTCATATTCGGCAAGAGCATCCGTACATGCGTCGATAAGGTCGTTGATGGTCCAGCGGCGGTAATGGTTCTGGAGACAACGATCAATGGTGGAAATGCGGATAAGTGTGGCTCGATTCAGTGGCATGGCAGATATTTTTCAGCAAAAATAACATTTTTCTCATAGCTGCGCAAATCAATTGCGCACCACCTTCTCAACTTTGCAATAAAATTAGGAACATGACTATCATAGGAAAAACTACAACATCTGAAATCTTCACCGATAATATAGAAGAGTCTGCTCTCGACTGGATAAAAGCCCTTTGCGACCAACCCGCGATGGAGGGTGTGCCCATCGTGCAGATGCCCGACGTCCATGCCGGGAACAACTGCAATGTCGGCACGGCCTATCCAATCGGCGCGTATGTCAATCCCGACCATGTCGGCGTTGATATAGGCTGCACCATATCGATGCACCGTCTCTCGGCCAATGTTTCTCCAGATTATTTCGCACTGCTCGACCACCGCATCCGCGAGGTCATACCCACAGGAAATGAGATATGCGCTAAAAATTCGCTGAATGAAAAAGAGCTCTTCCGCTTTCTCTATGCGCAGTATCAGAAAGCACGCTCTGCGGCGCCCGAACTGATAAGCGATGTACCTCGGATTGACGCACGGTTCATTACCGACTTTTGCCGTCGTATCAAACTTCAGGAGGCGATGTTCTACAAAAGTCTCGGCACCCTCGGAGGCGGCAACCACTTCATCGAATATGGCGAAGATTCCGCATCAGGTGAAGGCTGGCTCACCATTCATTGTGGTTCGCGCAATTTAGGCGTAAAGGTAGCCAACCACTGGCACAATATCGCCCAGAATCCCAAGCGAGCCAAGTATATAGGCTACTTGTGGGGCGATGCCCTTCGAGGCTACTTGTCAGACATGGTCATCGCGCAAGCCTACGCGCTCTATAATCATCAGATTATCCGCGACCGCATTTTTGCCATTCTCAAAAAACTCTGCAAGACGAAATGCGCGGAGTCAATCTTCACCACTCACAATTATATATCAGTCACCGATGAAGTGCCTATGCTCCGGAAAGGAGCAATTGATGCCTCCGAAGGACGCAAAATTGTGATACCCTTCAATATGCGCGACGGTATCGCTATCTGCATCGGTAAAGGGAATGAGCAGTGGCTCAACTCAGCACCTCATGGTGCCGGACGCATCATGAGCCGTGCCCATGCAAAGAAACAGATAGTTCTGACTGATTTTGAGAAGTCAATGGCCGGCATCTTCTCCTCCTCAGTCTGCACCGCTACTCTCGATGAGTCTCCGATGGCTTATAAACCTACCGAAGAAATTCTCCGGCTGATAGAACCTACTGTCGAGGTAATCTCCATGGTAAAACCCAAACTGAATATTAAAGACAACGGAAAATGAAACACTATATACAAATCACAGCCGGCCGAGGCCCGGTGGAATGTGCCCGTGCCGTGACCCTTGTGGCCAGAGAACTCACAAAGTCGGTTCCTTCGCTCCATCTGACCGATTATGAACCTCATAATCAAGTGGACGGATGCTATATGTCGATGACCTTTGCCTCCGACACTCCTATTCCGCTATCCATTGTCAACGAATGGCAGGGCTCGGTGCTCTGGCGCTCGACTCGCAATCCTTACCGACCCGGACATAAGCGTAGCAACTGGTTTGTCGGCGTCAACTTCTTTGATGAAGTGGAATTGCCTGTAATCAAAGATTCCGACATCACCTACGAAACTTGCCGCTCCGGAGGTAAAGGCGGTCAGAACGTCAACAAAGTCGAGACCTCCGTCCGCGCCATCCATCAGCCCACCGGAATATCGGTCAGATGTTCCGACGAGCGCTCACAGTCGCAAAACAAATCACTTGCCCACGAGCGTCTGATTCTGCGACTTCGGCAACTAAATCAGGATGCCTTATCCGAATCAAAATCGGCTCAATGGAGCAACCACGACTCACTTGAACGTGGCAATCCCGTCAAAAAATTCTCCGGTCCATTGTAATTTCTATATTCTGTATCGGCAAATGATACAGCATGAGGTTAATTTTGCAGTGAAACTAATTGAAAAGGTCCACGATGAGAAAATTAGAACTTCAAAAATCAGATAATCGAGACAATGCCAAACAGAAGGAATCTGCAATGAATGCCAAACCTAAAAGCATTCTGGAGGCCTTCGAATACATTGTCGAACTGGCAGAGGAATCCAATCTTGACGAGGAATTCTTTGCCAAGGCAGCCATACACGTCAGATATGCCTCCCGCAAACTGAAACTGACGGCAACTCAGGCCGTACTCCTCGCCCTCTTCGTCGACCGAAGCGAAGACAGCCGCATCATGATTTCGGAAATTGCCAAATACACCGGTTGTCGCACCACAAAAATTCTACGTCTCTCCGATGACATAGATGTTCTTGAATCCAAATATTATCTTAGAGCGTCACGCAGCCGCAAATCTTTGAGCTACCGTGTACCTGGCGCAGTGCTGAAGGCTCTTCGACACAACACGCCTTATATTTACGAACCTGAGCCGGTTCCTGACACTCAGGCGTTCTTCGACCGTTTCGACCGTCTCATGGACGAAAAGAATGATGACGAACAGACCTATGATTCGCTTAAGGAGCAGACCAATGAAATGCTTGAGGAAATCAAGGACACGGTTTTCGCAAAGCAACTGAACCATTACGGGTTATGTGATGATGACAAACTCCTGTTTATATTTATGGCGCACCTGTTTGTTGAGAACAGTGACGACAATATCGGCTTCCATGATATTGACGACCTTTTCGACGACGGCGACATTCCTAGTTGGGTAAAACGAGAGTTCCGCACCCGTGAATCCGAACTTTTTGAGCAAGGCCTGATTGAGAATGTCAATGAGGACGGCATGGCACGTAGCGACGCATTCAAACTCACAAATAAAGCCAAGGATGAGTTACTTTGCGAGCTTAACATAGACATGGCCGGCAAATCGGCAAAAGGTCTTATAAAAGCCGATACACTCACCGAAAAGAAACTCATCTACAATGCCTCCGAGCAAGAACAGATTGCAGAGCTGTCATCCATTCTCTCGGAGGAGCGTTTCAAAGATGTGCAGGAGCGACTTCGCGCTGCCGGAATGCGCACCGGATTCTGCTGTATCTTTTATGGTGCTCCGGGCACCGGCAAGACAGAGACTGTCTTCCAACTTGCCAGACAGACCGGACGCGACATAATGCGTGTCGATGTGGATAAAATCAAAAGCTGTTGGGTCGGCGAAAGCGAAAAGAACATCAAGGCTCTTTTCGACCGCTACCGCAGCATCTGCAAAAATTCGAGGCTTGCGCCCATTCTTCTTTTCAATGAGGCGGATGCCGTATTAGGTGTAAGGCTCGAAGGCGCGTCCAACGCTGTTGACAAGATGGAAAACTCCATTCAGAACATAATCCTTCAGGAAATGGAAACCCTCGAAGGCATTATGATTGCCACCACAAATCTCACCACAAATCTCGATAAAGCGTTCGAGCGGCGTTTCCTCTACAAAATCAGGTTTGACAAACCTACTGTCAAGGCCCGATCCGAAATATGGCGGACGATGCTGAAAGGGTTGTCGACCGAAGACGCTCAGACACTGGCATCGCAATTTGACCTTTCCGGAGGAGAAATCGAAAATATTGCCCGCAAACACTCTGTCAATGCGATTCTTTCAGGGAAAGAGGATTTCGACATCGAAGAGCTGATTAATACATGTCGACATGAGCGTATATCCCAGTCCTCCAGAACAAAAATTGGCTTCTAATACTCCATAAACACACAATCACCCGTATGGCATCAGAGTCATACGGGTGATTGTTTTAAGGAATAAAAAGTGCGGCAAGTTCCTGACAGCGACGTTTGTAGAGTCCTTTGTGGAATCTGCCTTTATATTTGCAATGGGCAGTATAGGCCTTGATGATGTTGCGGTCGCCGGATTTCAGTTTTCGATAGACGGAACTTTTCTTCACCGCTCCCGGACCGATGTTGTAGGACAGGACACCTAATAGCAGCGCATCCATCGGTTTGAGGTCATCGAATATGGCGATGAATTTGTTGAGATCCTTGCGCAAAAGCACATCGGCCTCCCGTTCACTCATCTTATAGCCACGGAAGTATTTCTCACCGGGTAGTTTTCTATGACCATAACCCAGGTAGGGCCAATGCCGACGGGAATCATGAAGTGTCTCATGGTGCTTTATGATAATGACAGCCCTCTCATAGGGGGGCAGCTCCATTATACTTCGCTTGGCGGCGAAGGCCGGCGAAGTGACCGCGAGGGTCACTATCGCCATGAGGAAAAACAGGATTTTTCTCATCGGATTATCGGGGTTACGGGTCCTACAATCGGACCGATGATTCCGGGTGTGTCTCCACCGTCATCGCCACTGTCCTTGCCGTTGAACTCGAAAGTCTGTTCCCACGGTGTCGAGCCGAAGTTGTCTTCAATCACGACCAAAAATTTATGGGCCTCGGAGCTTTTGGCAGTGTAATTGAGGCGGAAAGTCTTGCTTTCGAGAAGGACTCGGTCGTTGTTGACAAGCACCGGACCATCGACGAGTTTGAGAGTGCCTTCGCCGTCATACTGGAAGTAGCGGATGGTGTAGAGAGTGTTGGAATAGTTGCCCTCCGGCTTTATCTCGAAGCGCAGTTCCACGGTCTGGCCCTGTTTGATTTTGTCGCCGTAGGGCATTACTTCGACGGTGAAGGGATAGGACTGCTGCACGTCGAGGTCGTCGGAGCAGGATGTCAGGCTGCACATGACAGCGATTACGAGGGAGAGTACGGCGATTAAGCCGAATAATTTTTTATTCAGAGTTTTCATTTTTGTGTCTGTTTCAAAGTTTGAGTTTTGATGATTTTTTCGGATAGAGCGACAACAGGTAGTCGTTCACATCCTTGTTTGTGGGATAGAGCGCCGACTTGTCCATAACACGGTCGCCGAACTCACGCTGAAGCCGTGCCAGAGCCGCACGACCGGCGGTGTCATTATCGAAGTAGCACTGGATTACGGTGTAGTCAGCCAACGGGGTTATCGCCTTGACGACATTGGAGACGGAGTTGAGAACTAACGAATCCATGCCGTCATTATAGCCGAGTCTTTCCGCAGAAAGAAAGTCTATGAACCCCTCGAATACATTGCACCGGGCATTGCCCTTGGCAATCAGCGTAATGTGTTTCGGAGGATACGACCCTTTGAAGAAAGGGTTACGCAATTCAAGACCATCAGCGTTGTTCCTGAAGCCGATGGCATAATACTGTTTCTTTCTCCGCTCTGCTCCGAAAGCGCTGCGCGATGAGCCGTGCAGCTCATAATCGACCTGAACGCAAAAGCGTTGTGCGATGTCGCGTGGGATGCCACGATCTGAGAGGTATTTCAGCAACGCAGGTGAAATCAGCCGCGACACCCTTACGTTCTCGAAGGTCTGTTCCTCGACAAAGGGAATCGGCTTATAAGGTTTGGCGACCGGGAGGCGCATCTTCTCCGCGATGTAATCGGCTTGCCTCAAAAAGTCCGTTTCACCGGACATTTCTCCGGCAAGCG
>OGQN01000521.1_pt1 | contig 35350 bp, 35 predicted proteins | sample 1553231 | NCBI WGS metagenome assembly OGQN01 (sample SAMEA2579950, study PRJEB22360) | human gut metagenome | biome: human gut; feature: human-associated habitat; material: faeces | place: Denmark | collected 2008/2010 | reverse complement strand
GCCCCCGCCTTTGGCGGGGGCCGCGTCTGTATTTACTGCTCCTCTACCACATAGCCCTTTCGCCGCAGAGAGCCGAAGATCTCCTGGATGTGGGCCTTGTCCCGGGTCTCCAGCGACAGATTCACCACACAGGAGCCGATGGCGGCCTTGGTGTTGCGGCGCTCGTGGTTCACGTCCAGCACGTTTGCGCCCAGGGACGACACCACCTCCAGGAACGACGCCAGCGCGTGGGGCTGGTCCGGCAGCACCGTGGAGAAGCTCACTGTCCGCCCCTCCTTGGCAAGGCCCCGGGTCAGGATGCGCTCCAGCATGGTCACGTCCACATTGCCGCCGGACAGCAGAGCGCACACCGTTTTGCCCTCGGTGTTCACCTTGTGGTACATGGCGGCGGCGATACCCACGGCGCCTGCGCCCTCGGCCACCAGCTTCTGCTTTTCCAACACCGTCAGGATGGCGCTGGCGATCTCACCCTCACTGACCGTCACCACCTCGTCCACGTACTCCCGGCACATATCGAACGTCAGATCACCGGGAGTCTTGACCTTGATACCGTCGGCAACTGTGTCCACGCTGCTGAGGGTGATGATCTTTCCCTCCTTCAGGGACTCCGCCATGCTGGGCGCGCCGGCGGCCTGTACGCCGATAATGCGGCACTGGGGCCTCAGGTTCTTCACCGCGTAGGCCAGCCCCGCGATCAGCCCGCCGCCGCCGATGGGCACGAAGATCATATCCACGTCCGGCAGCTGCTCCAGGATCTCCAGGCCAATGGTGCCCTGTCCGGCCATAATGCTGTAATCGTTGAAGGGGTGGATGAACGTCAGCCCCTGCTCGTCCCGCAGGCGCACCGCCTCGGCATAGGCGTCGTCGTACACGCCGGGTACCAGTACCACGTTGGCCCCGTAGCTGCGGGTGGCCTCGATCTTGGAGATGGGCGCGCCCTCCGGGATGCAGATGGTGGCCTTGATGCCCATATCCCGGGCGGCAAAGGCCACGCCTTGGGCGTGGTTACCGGCGGAGCAGGCGATGACGCCCCGTTCCTTCTCCTCGTCGGAGAGGGTGGCGATCTTGTAGTACGCGCCCCGCAGCTTGAACGCGCCGGTTTTTTGCAGGCAGTCCGCCTTCAAATAGAACTCGCACCCCGGCACCAGCCCCTTGGTGGGGATCACCGGTGTCCGGTTGATGACGGGCTTCAGCACCCGCTGTGCGTCGTGCAGCATGGCCATGGAGATCATAAAACGCGCCTCCTCATTCAATATAGGTAAATTTTATCACACCGTTTTGCTCCGTGCAAGGCGTATGGCAAACAAAATTTTCAAATTTGTGCGCCGCAAGCGGACACACAGGCGTTTCCGGCGCACACCGCCCCAAAAGTACCAAAATCGCAAAAATATCTTGACTTTTGCCGTGCTTCCGGTATAATAATATGGCTTGCGTCTGCAAGCATATCCTTGCTCTCATCCGAGAATGAGGGCCATTTGTCCAAAAGGAGGTGCAAAAGTATGGCTAAGATTTCCGCCAACTACGAGGTCGTTTACATCATCGACCCTGCACAGGGTGAGGAGGCTGTTGCCGCCACCGTGGCAAAGTTCCAGTCCCTGGCAGAGCAGAACGCGACCGACGTGGTAGTCGATGAGTGGGGCAAGCGTCGCCTGGCTTACGCGATCGACTACAAGACCGAGGGCTATTATGTGCTGATGAGCTTCACCAGCGGCCCGGAATTCCCCAAGGAGCTGGATCGTATCCTGGGCATTACCGAGGGTATCATGCGTTCCATGATCGTCTGCAAGGGCGAGTAAGGGAGTACAGCAATGCTGAACAAGATCTTTATCATGGGTCGCCTGACCCGTGACCCGGAGCTGCGCCGTACGCAGTCCGGTACCCCCGTCACCAGCTTCTCTCTGGCTGTGGATCGTGATTACAAGACACAGTCCGGCGAGAAGGAGACGGACTTCATCGATGTGGTCGCCTGGCGCGCCACCGCGGAGTTCGTGGCCAAGTACTTTACCAAGGGCCGTATGGCCGTGGTAGAGGGCCGGCTCCAGATCCGCGCCTGGCAGGACAAGGAGGGCAACAACCGCCGCAGCGCCGAGGTCGTGGCCGACAATGTCTACTTCGGCGACTCCCGCCGCGACAGCGACGGCAGCAGCGGCGGCAATTACGCCAACAACAGCTACGGCGGCAATAACGGCGGCTACTCCGCTCCTGCCGGCGGCTACGCTGCGCCCGTGGGCGGCTCCGGATTTTCCGAGATCGATGAAGAGGACGGCGACCTGCCGTTCTGATGTGCCCCCGGCACATGACATTTTATAAAGGAGGAAACTTCCATGGCTATGGAACGCGAAAATAGACCCGTTCGCGGTGCCGGCAAGCGCCGCAAGAAGGTTTGCCAGTTCTGCGTGGACAAGTGCGAGTGCATCGATTACAAGGACGCCGCTAAGCTGCGCCGCTTCATCTCCGAGCGCTCCAAGATCCTGCCCCGCCGTACCACCGGCACCTGCGCTATGCATCAGCGCCAGCTCACCGAGGCCATCAAGCGCGCTCGTCAGATCGCCCTGCTGCCCTTCGTGACCGAGTAATTGTGTGATAAAAAACAAGACCGGCGTCGCCGGTCTTGTTTTTTATGCTGTTTCTCCGTGGGATTTCTGGTAAAATAGTGTATCATACAGAAGAAACCACAGGGAGGAGGGAGCGCGTGGACGACAGACAACTGATGGCGAGCATCGCCGGCGGTGACGAGGCAGCCCTGCAGGCGCTGCTGCGGCGTTTCACGCCGCTGTTCCTCTATATCCTGCGTCCCATCCTCCCGGATGAGCGGGACAGGGAGGAGTGCCTGGCGGACATATCCCTGCGCATCTGGCAGGGGGCGGGGAGCTTCGACGGGGCAAAGGGCAGCCTGAACGGCTGGCTGACCGCCCTGACCCGCAACGCCGCCCTGAACCGCGCCCGCGCCAAGGGAACGGAGGACGCCCCGCTGGAGGACACCGTGCCCCACGGGGACGGCAGCGCCGAGGACGAGGTGCTCCGCCGCGAGCGGCAGGCGAAGCTGCGGGCGGCTATCGCGGGCCTGCCGGTGTACGAGCGGGAGCTGTTCTACCGGAAGTATTACTACTGCCAGTCCACCGCCCAGATGGCCGCCGAGCTGAGCCTGACGGAACGGGCTGTAGAGGGCCGCTTGTATCGCCTGCGGCAAAGCCTGCGCCGACTGCTGGGAGGTGAACTCTATGACTGACGATCTGCGCTTTGCACAGATGATGCGGGAGGACGCCTCCGCCCTGCCGCCGCCGGAGAAGATAAACCCCTGGCAGATGGCTATGACCCAGGTGCTGTGGGGCTTCGGGCTCTCTACCATTACGCTGAATTTCCTGTATCTGGACTATATCCTGCCGGCCTTGGGCGCCGTGCTGCTGGTGCTGGGTTTCCGCACTCTGCGGCGGGAGAACCGCCCGCTGCGCTGGTGCTATATCCTGTCGATAGCGAAGCTGCTCGTGTGCGCCGCAGGCGATGTGCTGGCGGCGCTACCGGTAAAGGTGGAGCTGCCCGGCGCGTATATCAGCACGGCAGTGACGCTGGTCCTGTATATCTGCCTGTGGCGGGGCATGGTGGAGGTCTCCCGCGCCGCCGGGGCGGAGAAGCCCGCCGCCCCCGCCGCCGGAGCCATGGCGCTGTTCTATGCGCTGCTGCTCCCGCTGGCCCTGATTGGCCTGCAGGGCTGGCTGCTGGTGATGCCTATCCTCATCGTCTATGCCGCTATCCTGCGGAATATGTGGAAGCTGACCCGCTCCCTGGAGAACATGGGCTATGCCATCACCGCCGCGCCGGTGCGGCTGCCGGGCTGGGCGGTGCTGTGGGGAAGTCTGGCGGCCATGCTGGCGGCGGTGCTGCTGACGGCATTCCTGGGGCAGCGGTATCCCATGGACTGGCAGCCCCGGCAGGACGCCCCCCAGGACGCGTCCATCCGCCAGTCTCTGCTGGAAAAGGGCTTCCCCGCCGACGTCCTGGACGACCTGACCGCCGACGAGGTGGCGCAGCTCTCCGGCGCTGTCCGGGTCTATCATCAGACGGAGCGCCTGTACAGCAACACCGACTACCGGGAGGTGACGCTCTCCCGCTTCCTCCGCGACCCGCCGCACACGCTGCAATACGACCACACCCTCACGGAGACCGACGATGCCGGAAACCGCACCTACCGCTACGTCTATCGGGTCTACGACACGCTGGAGCAGACCATGCGCCACGTGGCGGTGGAGATTCCGGCGGAGGGTGATACCGCCCGCTTCGTCTATATCCACCACCTGACCTACGCCGCCCCGCCCAGCCCCTACACCGAGATGCTGGAACTGTGGCCGGCGTGGCAGACGCAGGGCGACTGGTTCCCCGGCGGCCATGTCAGCGGCCGCGTCCTCTGCGAGAGAAACGGCACGGCGCAGGCCGCCGCCTTCCACACGCTGAAGAGCGGCAACCAACAGGTCAGCGACCTCTTCGGCACCCGCCAGACCCAGCGGATCACCGCCGGCTGGTCCTTTCCCCGCGGCGTCGAAAGCCCCCGCGCCTACGTTTTCTACGACGCCCTCCGCGGCCAGGACGGCTGGGTCATCGAGAGCTGGGCCAACTACGTCTGCCAGACCGCCCCGGTCTACCCCTTCCGTGACGCCGCCGCCCTCTGGCACAGCTACGGCAGCGACGCCTACTCCCTCCGCCAGACCGCCCTTCAGGTATTCGACGGATAAGCACAAAAAGCAGCCCCTCCGGCCTTGGCCGGAGGGGCTGTTCGTATTTTCAGGCACTCCCCCTGGCGGAAGCCGGGGGGAGTGCCTGTGACTTTACTCCGTCATGATCTTTAAAATCACCCGGTCGGTCTCCCGCATGCCCTGCGCGGCCAGCACGCCTACGTTCCGGACGGTGTCCTCCACGTCGTTGCCCAGAATGCCGTCGCCGGGGCGGAAGTTGTTGCCGCCGGCGTATATGTCGTAGCCCAAGATGCCGCAGTCCACGCCCATGGCGATCTTGCTGGCGCAGCTGGCCTTGGCACCGTCGCAAATGCAGCCGGAGATCATGGCCACGGCGTTTTCCAGCGTGTGGCTGATGCCCTCGCAGTCCGCGCCCCGCAGCCACGCGATGCCGCAGCCGGCGCCCACACCGGCGCTGACCGCGCCGCAGTAGGCGCTCAGCCGCCCAATGCCGGTCTTCTGGTGTATGGTGATCAGGTCGCTGAGACACACCGCCCGCAGGATGGTGTCGTCATCCGCGCCCATGAGCTTGCCGTATTTCCAGACGGGCACCGAGGCGGTGATGCCCTGATTGCCGGAGCCGGATACGATGACCACCGGCATTTCACAGCCGTTCATCCGTGCGTCCGAGCCGGCGGCCGCCCATGCCCGCGCCTGTGTCGCCCAGTCCTGACTGCTCTCCAGCAGGGTGGAGCCGATGTTGGCGCCCCAGCTGTTTTGCAGCCCCTCGGCGGCGATGGCGGTGTTTTTCTCGATCTGCCGCCCCACGGTGGGGCGTATGTTGTCCAAAGGTACTGTTTCTGCGAATGTGATGATGTCCTGTACGTTGAGGACGGATTTGTCCTGCAGGTTGTCCTCGGCGTTGCCGGTGACGGGCAGCTTCCGCAGGATATTCCCATCCTTTTCCATATAGATGATGTTCGTGTGGTTGTTGGCCACCCGCACGCAGGCGTGGTGCCCCTCCCGCCAGCCGGTGAGCTTGATGTCCAGCAGACACGGCGTTTCGGGACAGGTCACGCGGATGTCGGTGCTGTCCAGATACGTCTGGATGGCAGCCACATCCGCCTCCGTCACGTTGGCGATGACCTGAAGCTCTGCGTCGGCGTCGCCGGCCACTATGCCCACGGCGATGGCGGCGTCGATGCCCCGGCGTCCTCCTGTGTTGGGGACGACCACGGACTTCACATTCTTCAGGATGTTCCCGCTGATCTCAGCCAGGATCTTTTCCGGTTTTCCGCCCAACACCTCGCGCAGTTTTGCGGCACAGTACGCGACGGCGATGGGCTCTGTACACCCTGTGGCCAGCAGGAGCTCCTCCTGCAGTATCGCCGTGTAGGCGGCGATCTTAGAGTCGTTCAGCATCACACATTCTCCTTTGTTCAGTTGTTGTATTCTATCGGCCCTTTGGCCGGATAGCCCTTCTTTACAGTGCGGGCACGTCATCCTCCTGCTGCACCCAGTCCTGCACGTCCACGACCTCAAATTCCGTATCCGTCTTCCGTATGACCACCTTGCTGATACCCGCGTTGATCACCTGCCTGCGGCACATGGCGCAGCTGGTGGCGTCGCCCAGCAGCGCCCCGGTCCGGCCGTCCCTGCCCACCAGATACAGCGTGCTGCCCACCATATCCCGGCGGCTGGCGGAGATAATGGCGTTGGCCTCGGCGTGAACGCTGCGGCACAGCTCGTATCGCTCTCCTCGCGGCACCTGCATGGCCTCCCGTGTGCAGAACCCCATGTCCACGCAGTTCTTCCGTCCCCGCGGCGCGCCGTTGTAGCCTGTGGAGATGATCTCGTCGTTCTTCACGATGATGGCCCCGTATACCCGGCGCAGACAGGTGGCGCGCTCCAGCACCGTCTCCGCAATATCCAGATAGTAGTTTTCCTTGCTGATGCGCCCCATAGCTGCGCCTCCTTGCACTGTATTCTATCAATTATTATAATACATGGCGCCCATCCCTGACAAGCGGCGTTTTCCCCGCGATACTCGTCGATACGCTGAAATTCCGCGCCAAAAACTATGCAAATAGCCGGGTGCCTGCGCTGCGGCAGCATAAAAGGACGGCCTTGCAGCCGTCCTTTTCCCTCCTGCGCGGTCACTCCGCGTTTTTGAATACCGTCTCCGGCGCCGTGATGACCACCCGCGTGTTGTCCGCCACCGACCCGGTGAGGAACGCATTGCCGCCCACCACCGAGTGCTCGCCGATCACCGTCTCGCCGCCCAGAATGGAGGCGCCGGAGTAGATAGTCACATAGTCGCACACTGTGGGGTGCCGCTTTCCCGGCAGGCTGGCATGGCCCGCCCGGGGGGACAGTGCGCCCAGCGTCACACCCTGATACAGCTTCACATGGCTGCCGATCACCGTCGTCTCGCCGATAACGATGCCTGTGCCGTGGTCGATGAAGAACCACGGCCCGATCTGCGCGCCGGGGTGGATGTCGATACCCGTCCGGCTGTGGGCGTACTCCGTCATCATCCGGGGGATCATGGGAACCTGCCGCAGGTACAGCTCGTGGGCAATGCGGTATACGAAGATGGCGAACAGCCCCGGATAGGCGAAAATGATCTCCTCCTTGTCCGCCGCTGCCGGATCGCCGTCAAACGTGGCCTCAATGTCCGTCATCAGTGTCTGCTGTATGCGGGGCAGCTGCTCCAGTATCTCATGGGTCAGCGCCGCCGCGGCAAAGGCCTGGCCCTCCGGCAGCGCCAGCGCTACCTGTGCCGTCAGCGCCGTCTCGATACGCTCCAGCAGCAGTGCGGCGTAGTTCTCCGGCGGCAGCGCCATCAGCTGCGCGTCACCGAAATATGCCGGGAACAGCAGCCGCCGAAACTCCTTGATGATGCCGATGATGGCACCCCTGTCCGGCAGCCGCAGCTTTTTGCCGTACAACGGCACCGCCGCGTGTGTCATATTATCTGCCATTGCCTTGGCGATCTCCGCGTTGGAAGTCATAGTCCTTGTCTCCTCTCAAAATAAAACGGCGAAGGATGCGCCCGCATCCTCCGCCGCCTGTGTGTACAGGTATCACGGCCCGCTTACAGGGCCTTTTCAGCAGAAAACGCACAGCGCCCATGGGCACGACAACACACGCCCGCGCAGCAGGCGGACGTACAACAGGCGCAGTTTATGGTGTGCAGCGTGCTGTTCATGCGTTTTCTCCTTCTCCGGAAATCTTACATAACATTATACTGTCCCGTCCCGCGCAAAGTCCATTGTCACCTTTCACAAAAACCATACCATACCGGTGGGAATTTTGCATATTCCCGCCGCCATCCGGTTCCGCCATGTCGGCGGCTGTCAGTTTTCACAAAAATTTAGCGCTTTTAATTGCGAAAGTATGGTCTATCTAACGGTTGACTTCTGTACCCCGCGGCGTTAAGATAACGCCAACACAAAAACCAGCCGACCACCGGCGGAAAGGAGACCCCACATGGTACGTCACATGATGCAGCGCGATATGTTCCATAACGACATGGCCGCGAACCATGCCGCTGTCTCCTATTACGCCGGCACCAGCTCCGTCTGGGGCTTTTATTGGTACGCCTATTTTACCTCCCGATACCAAACGCCGGCTGTAAAGAATTGAACCCGTCTTTTCCATTTCCCATGTGTGTGAAGCGGCTTCGTCTTTCAGACGGAGCCGCTTTTCAATTTACCCCATCATCCCTGTTGCCCCCTATTTCAAAACAAAAGGAGAAGAAAATCATGACTGCAATCATTTCAGCGGCTGTCATCTTCGTGGTGTTCGCCGTAGGAGACATGATCTCCGCGAAAACAAAGGCTATCGTATCCATGCTGCTGGTGGCCTCCGTCGTATTCCTGGCAGGCTTCTGGACCGGCGTTTTCCCCACCACCCTGTTTGCTGACTCCACCCTTCTGAGCATGGCCGGCCTGCTGGTCACCATGCTGCTGGTGCACCTGGGCACCACCATCCGGCTCCGCGACTTCGGCGCCCAGTGGCGCACCGTCATCATCTCCGCCGTGGCCTGCATCGCCATCTCTGCTGCCGTGTTCTTCATCGGCCAGCTGATCATCGACCGCGGCTTCGCTCTGGTGGGCGCGCCCATTCTCTCCGGCGGCGTTGTCGCCACCCTGACCATGCAGGACATGGCCAACAAGGCCAACCTGCCTGACCTGGCCGTGTTCGCCACCCTGGTCATGTGTGCCCAGGGCTTCGTGGGCTACCCCGTGGCCTCCCTGTGCCTCAAGAGCGAGGCCAAGCGCATCAAGGCCCAGATCGACGCCGGCACGCTCCAGGTGGACGCCGGTGCCGCCGCGGCCCAGAACGCCGCCGCTGCCCGCAAGAAGCTGATCCCCGCCCTGCCCGATAAGTACAACACCCCCAACGCCATTATCGCCAAGGTCATTCTGGTGGCGCTGCTGTCCGTGTGGGTGTCCAGCCTGTTCCACGATGCCGTTAACAAGCTGGTCTGGTGCCTGATCTTCGGTGTGCTCTGCAAGGAGCTGGGCTTCCTGGATGAGGACGCCCTGGGCAAGGCCCACGCCACCGGCATCGTGATGCCCATCATCACCCTGTCCATCTTCACCAATCTGGCCGCTGCTACCCCGGAGATGGTGGGCGGCATGGTGGTGCCCCTGCTGGTCTGCGTGGTCATCGGCACGGCGGCCTTCTCCGTCGTCTCCATCCTCGTGGGCAAGATCTTCGGTTACAGCTGGCAGATGTCCATGGCGATCGGCAGCTCCTGCCTGTTCGGCTTCCCCGGAACGGTCATCATCTCCAACGAGGTCTCTGAGTCCACCGGCACCACCGCCGAGGAAAAGGCCGCCATCAACGCCCAGATCATGCCCAAGATGCTGGTGGCCGGCATGGTCACCGTGTCCATCACCTCCGTACTGGTGGCCGGCGTTATGAGCAGCTGGCTGTGAGCCCGGCTCATTTGAAAGGAGTGCTTTTCCATGTCTGATATTCGTTCCTTCGTCGATACCATCTTCGACGAGTTGGTCTCTATCCGCCGTGATATCCACGCCCACCCGGAGCTGGGTATGCACGAGGTCCGCACCTCCGCCCTCATCCGCAGTGAGCTGGAGAAAATGGGCGTGGACGAGATCCGGCAGCCCCTGCCCACCGCCGTGGTGGCTTTGATCCACGGCAAGAAGGGTCCCGGCAAGTGCGTGGCGCTCCGCGCCGATATCGACGCCCTGCCCGTCCACGAGGAAACCGGTCTGCCCTTCGCCAGCGAGACCGAGGGCATTATGCACGCCTGCGGCCACGACCTGCACACCACCATGCTTCTGGGCGCCGCCAAGACGCTGTGCCATATGCGCGACCAGTTCGCCGGCACCGTCAAGCTGATCTTCGAGCCCAGCGAGGATCTGATGCCCGGCGGTGCCCGGGCCCTGGTGGCCGCCGGCGTCATGGAGAACCCCCATGTGGACGCCATCTTCGGCCAGCACGTCTGCCCCTCTGAGAATGACTCCGTGGGCCGTATGCAGCTCTATAAGGGCTACTTCACCAGCGCGGTGGACCTGTTCCACATCAGCGTTCACGGCAAAAGCGGCCACGGCTCCGCGCCCCACACCGCCCGCGACGCCATTGCCTGCGCCGGCTACCTGATCACTGTCCTCCAGACCGTGGTCTCCCGCCGCATCGACCCCATGGACACCGCGGTCCTCACCGTGGGCACTATGTCCGGCGGCGACGCCGTCAACATCACCGCCGGCGAAGCGCGGATGGTGGCCGTCCTCCGCAGCTTCAGCGACGCCGGCCGCGACACCGCCATTCAGGAGGTCCGGCGCATCTGCAAGGGCATCGGCATCGCCTTCGACTGCGACATCGAGGTCAATTTGGAGGAGGGCTACGCGCTCCAGTACAACGACCCCGCCATGATCGACCTGGTCAACAAGGCCGTCACCGCTGCCGGCGGCAAGGCGGAGTTCATCGACAAGCCCTTCTCCGGCAGCGAGGACTTCAGCTTCTTCGGCAAGCTCACCGGTACCCCCTCCGCCTTTATGATGGTCGATGCCGGCCGCGGCGAGAACGCTGTCTCGCTCCACAACGGCAAGATCGTGTTCAACGAGGAGGTCATGAAGCACGGCGTCACCGGCATGGCCGCCATCGCCGTCGAGTACCTGAACCGGTAATTCTCCTATTTGTTTCCTCACAAATTGGTATAACAGAAGCGGGAGACCTGCACAGCAGGCCTCCCGCTTCCCATTATTCCTCCACCGGCAGCGCCAGCCGCGAGCAGTACCGACGCGTCTCGATTTCCCGCCCCGTGTACGGCGCCACGATGCCCAGCACCCGCGGCGCGCCGGCGGGCTTCAGCCCCCGCGCCTTTACCTCCCGCCCCAGTGTCAGCCACGCCTCGCCCACGCCGCTGTAATCGCCGTAGTACAGCACCGACAGCACACGGCACGCCTCCAGCGTCACCGCGTCCGCCGCCGCCCGGTTCTTCCGCACCGGCACGCACACCCCGTAGCGGCACGGCTCCTGCCCGATGTATCCCTCCAGATAGTCCGTGCGCTCCGATATGGTGAACAGCGGCTCGTCCGACAGCACGCACCCCTTCCGCACGCACGCCCCATAGAAGTCGTACATATCCCGGTATCGCTCCGCCGTGGTCAGCCCCTCGCACCACCGTATCCGGCACGTAACCGCCGGCAGCTCCATCATCTGCACCGACAGGCTCTCGCCCTCCGCCGCCCGCAGCCGCATCTCCTCCACGCTCCGCTGCAGGTCCCGTAGCCGCGTTTCCAGCGCCTCCAGCAGCACCTCGGCCTCGCCGCCCTGCGCGAAATAGTCCGCGATCTCCTTCGACCCCAGCCCCATGGCCTTGAACTTCTCGATCTGCATGATCCGCGCCACGTTGTGGTTGTCGTAGTACCGCCGCCCGCTGTCCGGCGCGGTGAACACCGGCGTCAGCAGCCCGCGCTCCTCCATCCGCATCAGCGTGCTCCGCGACAGCCCGCAGGCCCGGGCCGCCTCCGTGATCTGAAAAAACTGTTTTGTGTTCTCCGCCATAAAAAATCCCTCCTGACCCCTTGCTTCGTTCACGGGTGAACGGGTTATACTTCCATTATAAGGAAAAACCCATTAAAGTCAACACCGGAGGCGCACATGTGCGCCTCTGTCTTCGCCCGGGCGAAGACAGATACCCGCTGCCCCCACTGGAAAGACCCCTGATATTTGAGAGGAGCGTACATCATGAACCACAAAAAATTACTCCTGACCCTGACCCTGTGTCTGTGTGCCCTGCTCTGCACGGTGGTCACCGCCTCCGCGTCGGAAGTGCAGGGGCACAACCACCGCATTTGTGCGGGTACGGAATGCACCGACCCTGCACATAATGGCAATAACCATGGCAGCGTGACCTTTGCTACAGAACTCCGTCAAGATGGTAATACACTGTATATAGGCGCAGACGAATGGAAATACGACAGCGGCTGGGGTGGCTACATGCTTGGTGCCGGGACTTACTATTTGAGTACTGATCTCACGCTGGATCACGGGATTAGGATTAAAAATAGCGGAGGGGAAGTTACCCTTTGCCTCAATGGAAATACAGTTATGTGTACAAGTAATGGTGCCGTAATACAGACACCTACCGGAGCCTATTCCGCCAATTTCACGCTCTGCGATTGTCAACCAAACGGCAGTGTGGGGGAAATTACCCATAAGACTGGAGCAACTGGCAGTGGTGTGGATTTGCAAAGAGCTGCAAACACTCCGGCTCACACATTCATTATGTACAATGGCTGTATCACCGGGAATACTTCGACTTTTGGCGGTGGAGGGGTGTATGTGGCTGATAGTACGACCTTCACCATGTATGGCGGTACTATCACCGACAATACTGCGAACTATGGTGGCGGAGTGTACGTGGCAGGTGGTGATACAGAAAATAAATATTTCACCATGTACGGTGGTAGCATTACCGGGAATCATACCGCAGGCGATGGCGGAGGAATATACTCGACCAGCAATAACATTAGCATCTACGGCGGCAGTGTTACCGGAAATAGCGCAGAGAGAAATGGCGGAGCTGTTTATGTTGCTGGTACCATGATTGTCGGCGGCGATATTAACATTTCCGGCAACTGGAAGGGCGATGCGCAAAGCAGCGCAAGCAATAACAATGCGAACAATGTGTACCTGTCTGAGTATGGCAATAATGGCAGCAGTGATGGCCCGGCTACCATTGCCATCGAAGAGCCCCTGACTGGCACAGGCAGCATCGGTATAACGACAAAAACCTCAGTTGCTACAACGAGAAATGCGTCCGTAAAAATTGCCGCGGGAAAAGGGACGCATGCGATCACGGACGAAGATAAAGGCCACTTCACACCGGATACCGGTTACTGCGAGGTCCAAAAGAAGGATGATGGTGCATTATACCTGACCCATGTCCACACCTACGGCGCCGTCTCCTACACCTGGGCCACAGACAATACGACTTGCAAAGCGGAGCATAAATGCACCGCTTGCCAACATGTTGAGAATGAAACCGTCAACACGCAGAAACAAGTAACGCAAAATCGCTCCTGCACGCTGAATGAGCTAAGCACATTTACCGCAACGTTTACGAACCCAGCGTTTGCGCAGCAGACAAAAGAAAATGTAAAGACTGCGGATATGACAGGCCACAGCTACGGCACCCCTACCTACATCTGGGCCGCTAACAACGCCAGCTGCACAGCGACACGCACATGCACCGCTTGCCAACATGTTGAGAATGAAACCGTCAACACGCAGAAACAAGTAACGCAAAATCGCTCCTGCACGCTGAATGAGCTAAGCACATTTACCGCAACGTTTACGAACACGGCGTTTGCGCAGCAGACAAAAGAAAATGTAAAGACTGCGGATATGACAGCCCACACCTACGGCGAAACTTGGGTCAAGGGACAGGATGGCCATTGGAAGGTGTGCGAAGTGTGCCAAAACCGGAGCGAGGTTGAACCCCACAACTGGAGAGACGCCACCACAAGCGCCCCCAAGACCTGCGAGACCTGCGGTGCCACAACGGGCACCAAGCTGAGCGCCTACTACTATTATTCCCCCGCCAAGACGGAGGATACGCCCGGCTCCCCCAAAGCGGGTGACCCCGGTGTCCTCCTCTACGCCGGTTTGGCCCTCGCGTCCCTCACCGGTCTGGCCTGCACCGCCAAAAAGCGGCATTAAAAAGGTATTCCCCCGGTGTTTCTGACCCCGGCACCGGGCGAATATACAGCAAAGGCACCCCTCGTGGGTGCCTTTGCCATTTCCCCGCGCCCGCAGGCGCATAAAAAGCCCCCGCAAAAAAACAAAAGAAAAAATTACACATTTCCCCCTGAATTTGCACCTCATGTTCTGCGCCCTTTTGACACAAAGTAACCCTGTCACCGGCGACAAAACAAACCCCGTTTTCGCCCGTTCAACGGCAAAAACGGGAAACATCACAATAAAATAAGGGGTGAGACGCTTGTATGAACCACGGCATATCCCCGCCTCCCATCGTCTCTCCGCCTGGCTGCTCTCGGCGCTGTTTGCCCTCTCCCTCTGCTTGCAGCAGGCTTGGGCCGCCCCGGCGGAGCGCACCGTGATCCCCCTGGGTCAGGCGGTGGGCATCAAACTCTTTGCGGACGGCGTCCTGGTGGTGGCTCTGGCCGATGGCCCCACGCCCGCCCGCGCCTGCGGCCTTCGTCAGGGCGATATCATCACCGCCATGGACGGCGCCGCTGTCGGCTCCACCGAGCAGGTCCAGGACCTTCTGGCCGATACGGCCGGCGCGCCCATTGTCCTCTCCGTCCGCCGCGGCGCAGACGCTCTGGCCCTCACCGCCTGTGCCCGCGAAAATAACGGTGTTTGGCAGCTGGGTGCCTGGATACGCGACAGCATGGCCGGCATCGGCACCCTGACCTACTACGACCCCGCCACCGGTCAGTACGGTGCCCTCGGCCACGGCATCACCGATGTGGATACCGCCCAGCTCATGCCTCTGGCCTCCGGCGCCATCATGGAGACCACCGTCAAAGCGGTGAAAAAGGGTGCCAAGGGCGATCCCGGCGAGCTCAAGGGCGACTTCTCCGTCCAGCGCGATGTGGGCACCGTCACCGTCAACAGCAGCGGCGGCATTTTCGGCACCGTGGCCGACCCGGACTTCCTCTCCGGCGGCACGCCTGTCCCCGTGGCCGCTGCCGGCCAGATCACCACCGGCCCCGCCACCATCCTCGCCACCGTCTCCGGCAGCGATGTGCGGGAGTACCGTGTGGAGCTCGTCCGCCTCTACGGCGCGGACGAGCCCACCCGCAACCTGCTCCTCCGCATCACCGACCCCGCCCTGCTCTCCGCCACCGGCGGCATCGTTCAGGGCATGTGAGTGATATATAATAGGGACAACACAGGAAAGCCTTGATTTTACAAGGGTTTCTGGCGTTGTCCCTATTTTCACTGACATGAAATAGGCCGTATTTGCGCAATACGAAATCCACCGCAGCTGCCCAAGGGAGGTGATCATCTCAAGCAGATCGATTCAGGTCTCATTCTTGAAGGGAGCTTCTATTTATGAAGAATTCAACCATTATAGCCATTACAAATTCCAAGGGCGGCGTTGGAAAAACGACGACGGCCTTGAACCTTGGCGCCGCGCTGGCCGCCGAAGGGCAGAAGGTCCTGCTCATTGACAACGACCCGCAGGGCAATCTGACTGCGGCGTTGGGATATACCGCTGGTGAAATGAAGCACACACTGGCCTCTCTGTTGCTGGCCGCCATCGACTATCCGGAGGACATTGCACAGCATCTGCAAAAGGCCATCCTACATAGCGATACCGGCATGGACATTATTCCCGCCAATCGCAGGCTGGCAGATGCCGCAGCCCGGCTGCAAATCATGCAGCTATCCCAGTATCAGCCCTACGGCGATAGCGGCCGCAGCTGCGAAGCAATGCTCAAGCATATCACAGACGCCTTGCGCGACACCTATCGCTATATCATCATCGACTGCGGGTTGAAACATGAGTTACTGACGGTCAACGCGCTGACCGCCGCAGACTACTGCATCATCCCCGTGCAGGCTCACTACCTTGCCAGTGAAGGCATCCCCGACGTACTGGAGTTGGTGCGCACGGTGCAGGTCCACTTCAATCCCTCGCTGAAAATCGCCGGCATCCTGCTGACCATGTATCAATCCCGGCCGCAACTCTGCCAGAGCGTTCGGGCAACAGTCGGCGAAGTCTACGGGGAGGCGTTTCATGTGTTTGAACGCCCCATTGAGCAGACCATCAAGGTGGCGGAATGCCCTGCCGCCGGTATGAGTATCCTGGACTACGCGCCGAAGAACCCCGCTGCGGAGTCCTACCGCAGTCTGGCGCGGGAGGTGTTGTCGCTTGGCTAAGAGCAGCAACATGAAGGACCTGCTGAAGCAGCGCATGAGCGCTGCCCAGCAGGTCTCAGAAATGGAGATCGGCAACAGGGTTTACGAGAGCCTTATCGACCCGCTTCCTGCGGCAGCTTCTACCATTCGTGAGCTTCCGGTAGATAAGCTGCGTCCCTTTTTCACCACCGATATTGGATTTCACCCATATTCCCCAGAAAAACTGCGGGCGTTTGCCCAGCAGCTTCTTGAACAGGGCTTGCTGGAGCGCATTATTGTCAGGAGTATCCCCGGCAGCGATGAATATGAGATTCTGGCCGGACACAATCGCACTGCCGCATGGCGGATGGCCGGGCATGACACAATTCCCGCTGAGGTGGTTGTGGCCAATGATGCCCGCGCCATTATCATCGCCACAGCCACCAATTTACTGCGGCGGCAGGAACTGACCATCATCGAACGCGGTAAGGCATACAAAGCTATGCTGGAAGCTAAGCGGCGTCAAGGTGAGCGGACGGATTTAGGAACTTCTGGCGAAAATCGCCAGAAGTTCCTAACAAGAGAAATCGTAGCGGATTTCTTTGGCGTTACAGAATACGAGATCCGCAAGGCTGTCAAGCTGGCTGGACTGATCCCGCCACTGGCGGATGTTCTGGAAAACAATCCCCGGAACTTGCCGCTGAGCTGCGCGGATATGATTGCCGACTACGATGCAGCCTCACAGGAGGCGTTCGTGGAGATGTGCCGCATTGAAGGGTATCGGCTGAACAAGACCACCCTGAACCACATCACGCAGAAATGTCCACCGCCCACTGCGGATAAGCAGGTCATCTACGCCGCTTGGCGGGAAGCCCGTGTTGCCGCAGATCAGAAGCATTCTGCACCATCCAAGAAGATAACTTTTGACCGCAGGAAGTTTGCACCATATTTAGAGCAGATCGGCAGCGAGGCGGAATTAGAGGAAATGTTTTTAGAGTTTCTGAAGGAAGCTGCACATAAACGTGCAACTCCCACCGGATAATAGAATAGAAATGATCAGTGACGCTGTTTACAAAGGCTCCCCAGCTTACCCATCTGTCTTATTGCCGAACATTGTCATCTAAAAATTCCCATTGTCATCGCAAGTACAATATCTTGCGTCCAGCGGGCAGAGGCCATCTCAAAAGCTGGTAGGTTGACAAATCTGTGCTGTACATGTTAAAATTGTGCTTGACAATTCGGGACTAGTGTAGTAAAATAACGCGCTCACGCGGTATATCTAGTGCCGTAAATAGTTTAGTAGGAATTTCGCAGAAGCGTGTAGAAAGAACGGAGTTGTTTTTATGAAAGGCGCACGTGTATTGGGGAATTATGTCCAGAAATTAGCAGAAGATCAAAATGTATCTATTCCCGAGTTGAGTGCATTGATGAACTGTAGCGAGCTACAGGTCAAGTCTTTCTTTAAAGGTCGTTTCTTGGCCTCTTTTAGACAATTGGAGGCCCTTTCCCATCAATTCGGAGTTAAGGTGTCAGATCTTATCAAAGGCGATGAGGCGTATTATAATAAAACTGTCGTGCATTGCATGGAAGATTTTGAAGACACCAAGAATAGAGAATTAATTTTGGATATTATTGACGATTATATGGACATTCAAAATGCACTAATTTAATCAGCATAAGTGGGCACAGTGTTATTGTGTCCACTTTTCTTTAGCTACAAGTTATGCGGCATCAATAGCAATATGGAGGGGCTATGAACGCTTTTCACGATTTTGACAAGGAAGTAGTCGCAGCTATCCGCCAACATATCAAAAGCAGGGTCGAAGGTGATGGCCTTAAAGACGTGTTCCCTATTCCTTGCTTGCGCGATGATGTATTTGAGGTATTAAACCGGTATTGTACGGTAATTTATTACCCAAGCGAAGATAGCTCAAACCGAGGCTTCCATGTAAAGGAGTATTTAATCCACAATGGAAAAGAGCAAAACTTTGTATTTATCAATACCAGCCAAACTCTAGAAAAGCAAGTCTTTACGGCTGCGCATGAATTAGGCCACATCTGGCAAATTGACAAAGATATTCTACAAGAATTTCCGCGTCTTATCGGTGCGAATGCGGATAATGATGACTTAGCCGAGGCAGTCATTAATCGCTTTGCAGCTGAGTTGTTAATGCCCGAAGAATTATTCTGTTCTTCTGTTAGTTCTGATATAAGACAAGTAGTTGCGGATAACCATGATGGCATACTCAAGATTGATCTCAAGGACGCATTGAGAATAGTTGTAAAGCGAATGGATCAATTTCGCGCCCCCAGCGGAGCAGTAGTGCGTCGATTGTTTGAACTGCGTATCATTCCCAAGGATTCAATGGACATTCTTTTAGGCGAAGGACTGATACCCAAAGAAAAAATTGACGGCGAAATCGAAAGAATTATTCTAGAAAATGACTACTCTAATCTAAGAAAGCCAACTGAACGGAAGTTTATACCTGGTTTAGCCGAGTTGCTAGATAAGGCCGAAACAGCACACTGTGTAGATGAGAGTAAAATCGTCGCACTGCGAAAGATGTTTGGCCTTCCCCAGAAACAAACCACTTCAGAGCTTGAATTGAACGTACCTATAGAAACAGAAGGGATAACCGGAAAATGATATCTGTACTTGATGAAAACTGTGCCTGTGTCGACACCGACTTTCTCATTCATGTAGCAGAGACAAAGTGTGCCGCTATCGATTTGTTAAAATATCTTGCAATCGCATTTGAAAAGCTATGTTTGTGTGGAGTAATGCACCCGCTTATTTATGAAAAAGAGTTACCTCAGGACACACCCGTTATCCAACAAGTATTTGAAGCCCAGATTATTCAAGTTGTAGATTTGGATGCTCTGTTTTCTGGCGGAGACGGTGAAGACCGAAAGGCGTATTATAGTTTTTTGGTTCCCGAGCTATTTAAAAAATTGAAGGGAGAGAAACTCCCCGTAGAGGACATATTTAACGAGTGGAAACGAAAGTGTAGTTTCGGTGAGGTACATTCAATCGCACTGTGTTTAGTATTTGGGTGTCGTCTTTTCCTGTCTGATGATAGTGATTCGAAACAACTTCGGAAGTTTATTGACTCTGACCTTGCTACCTTTGAGGTCCTTACAAGAAAAGATTTCTTTAATTCACGTGAGTTAGAAAATGAGATTCCTAGGCCAATTCGGAGACAACTCTCTCACGCTAGGGTATGAAAGCTGATTTTGGCATATTATTTCTTAACCCGCTTTACGCCATTAAATATCAACCATAAAAGGGCTCGATACTTTATGGTATCGAGCCCTTTTATATACCTAGCATACTTGATATTTTGAGCACTTCTATTTTGCTAATAATAGATTTTCACTAATTCGATAGATAGTTTTTGCTATTACACACTAAGGAGGATCAACATGCACGCACAACGAATGCCGCCGCATATTACCACGCCCTTTGATGATTCCGCCGCCATGCGGCTGCGGCGGATGGGGCTGCTCACACCGGATGGTACGCCGGATGAACGCATTATTCGACCGCTGGCTTATGTCAGTGCCGGTCTCTATTACGACCAGCTCTGTGATTCTGTAGAGAGCCACGAGAGTGCGGCTGGCGTCTGCCAGCACATTATCAGCGAGGAAGCAGAGAACCGGCCCCGTCAAGCACTGCTGGCACTATCCATGTCCTATGACGCCATGCGCCGCGGTCTGCCTGACCCCATCTGGTGGCTGTCAGGCAGCAAGGACATCCTCCCCATTTTCATGCGTGCCTTTGCCGCGCATTTATCAGATATCCTGCAAGAAAACGAACCATCTGCCACTATGGAGGAAAATGAATGAACATGAAAACCGCATACAAGGTCTATCTCTTTTGCTGTGTCCTGTTTTTGACAGGGCTTTTTTTATTGGTTCCCGTCTACGCCGTGGAGGATATGTGGACAGCGGCCAGCCGGATCATCAAGGACATCTATACTCACATCGCCTCGGTCAGCACGGTGCTGGCAGGTCTTATGACCGCCATCGCCGTGATCGGTGCGAAGATGTCCAATACCCAGCAGAAGTCGGACCAAGCATGGGACTGGCTGAAGCGCATCTGGCTGGCGTGGGCCATCATCAACGGCATCGGTGCATTTATCGCCTATGTTGTCCCGCTGTTTCAGGGACTTGCCACACTGGAGCCGTGAAATATCACATTCCTCGAATGGGAGGGGTGATCAACCATGCTTGAGCTTATTTTTCGAGGCTTTATCGAATGGACATACGGGCTGATCCTGGACTGCTGGGAATACTTTGCCTCGGTGATGTTTGACCTGATGAGCCTCGACTTCGCCTACCTGGAAACGCACATGCCCATTATCACGACCATCCGACAGATCATGCTGGGCGTGGGCTGGGCACTGCTGCTGGGCAATCTGGTGTTTCAGGCCACCCGCAGCATGATGGCAGGGATTGGTTTTGAGGCCGACGATCCTAAGCTGCTGTTTACCCGCACCTTTGCCTTTTCTTTCCTGCTGGTAGTCAGTCCGCAGATCTGCGATATCTGTCTTGGCATGACCTCAACCATCATCGACATGGTACAGATGCCGGACGCCGTGGCTATCACGCTGCCGGATGAAAGCTCATTTGTGGGCTTGTCTGCTTCGTGGCTGCTGGTCATTGTCTGCGGTCTCATCGTCATGTTTCAGTCCTTGAAGCTGCTTTTCGAGATGGCAGAACGATACTTTATTCTGGCGGTATTGACTATTATGGCACCGCTGGCTTTCGGTGTAGGAGGCAGCCGCAGCACCTCGAATATTTTCTCCGGCTGGTGCAGGATGTACGGCTCCATGTGCCTGCTGATGGTGATGAATGTGGTGTTCGTGAAGATGCTGCTGTCGATCCTGTCCTTCCACCCTAGTGGGTTAGCAGTTCTGCCATGGATCGTGATGGTGCTTACTGTAGTCAAGGTAGCCAAGAAGAGCGATGCCATCATCACGCGGATCGGGCTGAATCCTGCCATCACCGGCGACTCTCTGGGGCGTTCCTTCCCCGGCGTGCTGACCTATACGGTGGCGCGAACGATGGCCTCCCGTGTTGTGCAGACCGCAGGCAAGAACACTGCCGCAGGAAAAACCGGCGCACAGACGCAGGCCAAATCCGGCAGCAAGCCCGCCAGCGGTGGACGCTATTATGGTGGCGTCAACACAGTCAACACCTTTGCCGACAGCAGACGTTCCGAGCAGCAGTCCGGCAGCTCGCCGCGTCAGGCTGAGCCGCGGGCATCTGGTGCGGAACCGACAGCACAGCCGGCGTCCGCAGCGGCAGACCGCAGCTTTGTCATGCCCGGTACGCGCCGTCCTGTAAGTCACGTCCCCGGCGAGCAGAAGATCGCGCCCTCCGATACCGCAGGAAAAACGGGCCATACCGTCAGCCGCAGCAGCCATGTGCAGGCAGGCGGGCAGCAGCATACCGCTTCTGCTGCCCAGCAGCATACGGCTACCTCTGCTTTTGAGAGCCGATACAGCAGGAATACCGGCCCAGCCCGTTCCACCGTGTCGGGGAAAACCGCGCGTCCGGCTCCCGCGTCTGCCAATGCTCCGACCAAGGCGTCGCGCTTCAGCCCGATACCGCAGGAACGGAGTGCTGCCCCCGCTGCTGTGTCCACCGGTCAGCGCAGCGGGGTTCGTCCCGATACCGCAGGAATGAGTCACAGCACCCGCAGGCCGACCGTCAGCCCCACGAAGAATACCCAAGGTGCGCCCAAGCAGACGCTGCATATCCCTACGCCGGTGAAACAGCCCACCGTATCGGGCCGCGCTGTCCCGAAGGACGCCAAGAGCAGCAAGCGGGCTGGTAAGAAGAAGGATGGCGGCCATGCAGGATAATCAGCGCCAGCACAGCGGCATCGAGACGGCAAGGCGCATTGTCAGTGCCGCGAGGATCGCCAAGGCCGCCGCAGCGGGCGGTGTCCACGGTGCCGCCGTGGCTGCGGCAAAGGAGGCTGCGCCGTTTCTCGCCAAGCTGGCAATTTGGGTACTGGTGGCGTTGATCGCGCTGCCTATGCTGATTTTCGCCTATCTCCCCAATATCTTCTTTGGTTTTTCTTCCTCCGGGACAGCGTCCGTTGCCCGCATGACAGGGCAAGCCATGACGTTGGGCGGGTTCTATATGGATCTGGAGGACTTTGAGAATACGCAGATCGACGCCATCGTGACAAGCCTTATCCAGCAATATGAAGAGGAGGGTATAGAGATCGATGGGGTGGAGATCAACAGCGACTTTGATGAGGATGACCTGCGCCGATTCATTGCTATCAGCTCCGTGGCCTATCAACAGGACTTGGAGGTAATGACCACGGAGGCCGTGCTGTCACTGGCAACCTCCCGGCTCCGCTATGAGCCGACGCTGAACATCTTCGAGTTCGGCGGTCTGCTCAAGCGGACACTGGTCATCAAAATCGACCACCTTGACCCGGAGACATTTATGGATCAGCTCTCCTTTGAGGAAGATGCCCGCACATGGGCGGGTGCGCTGTATGAGGTGTTGACCAAAAGTAACGCGCTGGAGGAATACGCGGAATATTACGCACCATACCGCCCCAATTACAGCGGCGACACCGGCTATACCGGAGACTATGAGCACGGCGGCAGCTACGGCGACACCATTGATACGTCCGGTTTTGTCAGTCCCTCCACCAAGAATAACGTAGACCTTGCCGCCTACGCCATGCAGGCGTGGGAGAACAACTGGGGCTATTGCTGGGGTACCTATGGAAATGTCCTGACGGAAGCTCTGTTCAACTACAAGCTTCAGCAGTATCCGGAGGGCGTCGGGAAATATGAGGACTTTATCCGCGCCAACTGGCTGGGCCGCCGCACAGCGGACTGCATTGGGCTCATCAAAGGCTATGGGTGGCTTGATACTGCCAGCGGCTCCATCAACTACGGCACAAACGGAATGCCCGATGTCGGCGCCGACCAGATGTACGCCAATGCCCAGAAGGCCGGTATGGCGGGAACAATGGACACCATGCCAGAGCTTGTGGGCATTGCCCTATGGAAACAGGGGCATATCGGCGTCTATGTAGGCAATGGCTACGCGGTGGAGGCCATGGGTACTAAGTTCGGCGTAGTACGGACGGAGGTCGCCGGACGCGGCTGGCAGGGCTGGTGCCGCATCCCCTATATTGAATACAGGGAGGCCGGATAATGTACGTTCCCACCCGTCTGCGCGTATTGCGCATCAAATATAAGATCACACTGAACGCTCTTGCCGGACGCATGAACATCAGCAACCAGCACCTCAGCCGCATGGAGCTGACGGATATTCCACCCACCGAGTACCACGAGCGTCTGCTCTGCCTCGGTATGGAGCGGCTGCTGGCGGAATGGGACGATGCGCCGGATGAGCTGAAGCAAGAATACGAAACCTATAAAGGGCGACTTTTGCAGCCCGCAAAGGAGGTCGAGGATGAACACTGACACCTACTATATCCCAGTCAACTTTACCAATGCCGGACGGATTCTGGGCCTGTTTGAGATCCGCAATCTCATCGAGGCCCTTCTTTTATGCCTGCCGGTGCTGTATGTGTGCCTGACATATCTGCCCTTCTCCCTGACGCCGAAGATCATCGTGACCGTTTCACTGGTCGTCCCCATCGGCGGCTTCGGGCTGATGGGTGTCAGCGATGACAGTCTGACACGCTGGTTGAAAGGCTGGTGGGCATGGCACTGCCGCAGGCGCATGATGTTTTTCAGAGGAGTGGTAACGGCATGAGTATCAAAAAAGCACTATTTGGCGGCGGTGTGGAGACCCGCGCTACCGCCAGCTATCAGGGCAGCATTCAGGATTGGCTGCCTGTCAAGAATATCATCGGCGGCGTGGTTATCACAAAGGACAACCGCTTTATCAAGATCCTTGAGATCGTACCGGTGAACATCTACCTGAAGTCTGCTGAGGACCGGCAGGCCATCGTGGAAGCCTTTGCCGCATATCTGAAGATCGCGCCGGATCATATGCAGTTTGAGGCACGGACGCTGCCTGCCGACATATCACGCTACGTTGAGCGGATGCAGGAGTACGCAAAGAACGAGGACAACGCCTATTGCCGTGACATGATCCAGGACAACATTCAGGACATCGGCATGGGTGTGGCCAGCAATGCCTTGCAGCACCGGTTCTTCATGGTGTTTCAGTATGAATCGCAGATGCGGGCGTCCCCCAACACCGTACAGGGTGTTATCCAGCGGCTCAACGAGGAGGCCGACACCGCCCGCCGCTATCTGGATCTGTGCGAGCTGGAGGTGCAGGAGCCGCGCTATGCGGATGACTTTGCGCTGGAGCTGCTCTATGAGATCATCAACAAGCGCACCAGCCAGCGCGTCAAGCTGCCGGAGGGCGTGTTTGATATGACCACGGCGGTGCATGGCGTATATGAGGCGCAGACACAATGAAAGGGCATCGCTGCTGCGATGCCCTTTCCCGTCAAATTAGTCTTAGTCCTTTAAGCAGCCAATCGGAATGATCTTCACCCCATCAGGCCGGGTATACGCGATTTCTCCGCCTGTAATGACCATTAACAAATCTGGTTCCCGCAGGCTGGTCGTGCCGTTTTCAATGGCTTGATGGACCAAATTCTTGATTTCAAGCAGATGCTGAGCGCCTTCTTCAATCTCACGGCTGCCCAGCTTAAATTCTATCAGCGCGTACCTTCCATCAGAAAGATGCAATACACAGTCTGCCTCCAAATCAAGCCGGTCATGATAATAAGATACCTTTCCACCTAAAGCTGAGGAATAGACCTTCAGATCTCGGATGGCAAGACACTCGAAGATAAAGCCGAAGGTCTTTAGATCCTGCTCCAGATACTCGGGGGTAAGCCCCATAGCGGCTACGGCAATGGACGGATCTGTAAAACCTCGTTTCTTACCGGATCGTATTACTGTTGCCGAGCGGATAGCTGGACACCACGCATCAATGTCCTCTATCACAAAAAGGCGCTCCAACGCGTTCAGATACGAATCCAATGTGGGGGCAGTTATACCGTCCGCATTGGCGGACACGTCCTTCAGGATATTGGTTTTCTTCGCCAGTGTGGAGATATTCCGGGCATAGGAACGTAGGATCAGGCTGGTCCAGACGGGGTTTCGTTGTACGCCATCCACTGTGGAAACATCAGACTCACAAATATTTGTAATATATTCCCGTGCAGTCAAAAGCTGAGCCTCAAGGCTCTTTCTGCGCAGCGTTGCAGGCCATCCTCCTCGACACGCGGCAAAAATCAACTGCTCGATAGAGAGCGGGCTTGTGATCCCATCAATATCCGCATCTGACCGGTCAAACAACGTTTTCAGCGAAATCTGTCCATTGGATTCGCCAGACTCGTACAGGCTCATGGGATACATTTTCAGGCGAGCGATTCGTCCTGTCCCCGTGTGCATGATCTTCTTATCATCCACGGAGGTGGAGCCTGTCAGAATAAACAGGCCTTCTTCCTGCCGGATGTCTACCGCAGTTCGCACAGCGTCCCAAAGGACGGGGGCAATCTGCCACTCGTCAATCAATCTCGGGTTATCACCCTTAAGAAGCAACGAAGGTTTCGCCTCAGCAGTCGCAAGATAAGCTGCCTTTTTGTCTGGGTCTTGCATCCGCAGAATACTCTTCGCCTGCTGCTGACCCGTTGTTGTTTTTCCGCACCACTTGGGGCCGACAATCAAAGTTGCGCCAAACGCCTCTAACCTCAAGGCCAGTTCACGGTCTACGATTCGTGGCAAGTATTGCTGCATAACGCTGCACCTCCTGTTCTTCTATAGTATACGCAAAAATTCTATTTACGTCAATCTCGTTTTGTGTTTTTGAAGGATTTTGTTTTGTGTTTTTGATGCGTTTCATTTTATGTTTTTGAAATAGATCACTATTAAGGAGTATTACCATGAAAAAGCAAAAGAAACCTATACCACCGGCAGATGCCGAGCCTGTTATCAAGAAGCAGCCGCTTTTGAAACGGCTGCTGTTCGGCCCGGAAAGGCCGGATCTCTCCGAGCTGGAAGCCGGCTCTACCACCATTCTGGACATTCTCTCCCCCACCGCCATTGATACGAAAAGCCGTGACTACATCGTAGTGGACGGCGTTTTTCATGCCTATCTCTACATCACCGGCTATGGCTACAGCACCACAGTCGGCTCCTGTTGGCTTGCACCGCTGGTGGAGGCTGGCGAGGGCGTCAATGTCAGCTTCAGCTTTACCCGCCAGAACCGTGAAAAGATACTCTCCAAAATTGCACAGACCACCATGCTCAACCGCAGCCGGATGCGGGACGTGGGAGATACCCGTCAGGACTATGAGGAGCTGGACAGTGCCATCACCTCCGGTCTCTACCTGAAGGACGTTATGAACCGACAGGGGGAGGACTTCTACTATATGCACACCCTTATCGAAGTGGTGGCGGACGATCCGGATACGCTGGAGCAGCGCGTCACCGCCGTGGAGAAGCTGTGTGTATCGGTGGACATGATCGCCCGCCGCTGCGATTACGCCAACGAGCAGGGTTTTCTCTCCGCGCTGCCGCTGGTCGCACTGGATGCCGACATTGAGCGCAAGAGCCGCCGCAACGCGCTGACCACCGGTGTAGCTGCGGCGTTCCCCTTTGTGTCCTATGAGCACAGCGATCGCAACGGCATCTTTCTGGGGCTGAATCTCTACAACAAGTCCCCAGTGTTCCTCGACCCTTACGACGACTACAAATACACCAACGGCAACTGGTGGATCGGCGGCAACTCCGGCGCCGGCAAGAGCGTAACGCTCCAATGCCTGGCCGGACGCCTGCGGGAGCAGGGAAAGCGTGTGGTGTGCGTCATTCCCAAGAAAGGCCACGAGTTCCGCCCCAACTGCGAGCAACTGGGCGGCCTGTATCTGCGCTTGTCCCCCTCCTCGCGGGATTGTCCCAATATCATGGCTATCCGCCGTAGGACACTGGACGCCTATGCCGGAATACAAGAGCTGGCGGCGCGGGACGACTCCGTGCTGGCGGACAAGATCTCCCGGCTCATCATTTGGTATTCCCTGCAAAAGAAGGATCTTACAGAGGAGGACAAGAACTATCTGGACACCTCGCTGGTGGAGTGCTATGACCGCTATGGGATCACCTTCGACAATGCCTCCGTGGTGGATGAAAACGGAGCATTCAAGGAAATGCCCATCATCCCCGACTGGTACAATGTCCTGCTGGAAAAGGCGGAAACCAAGCATTTGGCGGTGGTACTGACCCGCTATGTGACCGGCTCTGCCGCCGCTATGGGCCGCCGCAACCACATCAGCATCGACAACAAGTATATCGTGCTGGACACCTCCGGTATGCCGGATGATCTGATCCTGCCCGGTATCTATTGGGCCATCGACGTGGCCAACGACATTATCATGAACGCGGGCGGCGAGCTGTCCGCCCTGATCGCGGATGAGCTGTGGAGTCTGGTAGGCGCCGGCTCCAATCCACTGGCCGCCGCCTATGTGCAGGAGATGGTCAAGACCATCCGCGGCCTTGGAGGTATCGCTATCACCTCCACGCAGGGTATGCAGGATTTGTTCAGTCTGGAGGGAGGTAAATACGGCAAGGGCATTCTGGACTCCAGCCGCATCAAATTCGTTATGCAGATGGAGGAGCAGGAGGCCCGCCTCATCCAGCAGATCCTCAACCTCTCGGAAGAGGAGGTACGGCAGATCACACGCTTCCGGCGCGGCGAGGGCTTGCTGTGCATCGGGTATAACCACGTCCCCGTGGCCTTCCATGTCACGAAAAAGGAATATGACGCCATTACCACATCACCCACCGACCGGCAGGCCCGAAAGAAAGGAAGCAAATGAGCAAACAAACTGATTTACGGGAGATCCAGCGCCTGACGGAAGACGCCGCCGTAGACGCCCGCAAGCTGCTGATCCAAGCGGACAATCTGCCGCCCGGCACCTTCCAGAAAATGCTGGAGGAGCTGTGCGGCAGCTTTGAGGATACCGCCTTGCAGCTCCGCCGCCTCTGCGAACAGCAGAGTCCTGGCACAGGCGGGTATAAACGGGGGCGCGCCCTTCGTCCGTTGGAGGTGGTGGGCAGCGTGGAACGTATCGGCATCGACTGGCTCCATATCCGCATCAATACCCTGCTGCCCCACTGCCGGTTCCAGCCACCCACATGGCTGACAGAAACCTTGGTGGAGCTGCTGGATGCCTATGAAGCCTGCGGTGGGCAGCTTCCTCATTTCAAAAGCGCACTGCTGGTGATCGAGGAATACAGCGATGTGGATGGCCGGCATATCTTCGACCAGGACAACAAGGGCTGGAAAGCGGTCAGCAACGCCATCAAGGGCAGGGTGATCCCCGACGATGACCAGTATACGCTTTCGGTGGCACTGCTCTCCACACGGAGCTGCCAGAATGTGTGTCATATCACCGTACTGGACATGAAGGACGCGCCGGATTTCTTCTCCGCACGGGCGGGAGATTACAGCGTTACGGGGCTATATTGAGGCGGAAATACCCAACAGGTTTTCCACCAAAACGGGTCAAAGTGCTGTGCTTCCTCAGAAAGCAAAATCTGTTGGGTATATACGCCCCACAAAGCCTTTTGCCGGCAAGCTTTTCCGCGCTCCTGTGCCTGCCCGCAGCAGCGGAAAAACTGCCTTCTACGGGGAGCCAACAGATTTGATGCGAGAAAGGCACCGAAAGTGACCTTACACCGGCACGGTGTAAGGTCGCTTTCGGCGTTCACAGGAATGAGGGTGCGAATGGTTTTTTGTGTGCGTGAGATCGAGGCGCTGCGGCTGCTGGGATGGTGCCAGTATATCCGACCCGCCCAGCTGCTGCGGCTCATCAGCGAGACAGAGCTATCGAATCTGCTGACGATGAAGCTCATCAAATACCACAGCAAAAGCGAGGCCCTGATCCTTACCGCAGAGGGACGTCGGCTGCTGGCGGGAACCATATGGCTGCCGGATACGCCGAGAACGTACCATGCGGATGCCGTTGTGCGGCGGCTGCGGCTTGCTTCTCTGCTGCTGACAGCCTATCAGTCCGGTATCAACGTCTATGCTACACAGCCGGACGAACTGGCGGAGGGAAATGCCTTATTTCTCACCTCTGCCGGTCGCGGGCGGGGCCGTAATCCGTGGGGCAGCAGCCGCACGGCGGCGCTGCTCCACATGGGCGATCTGCTCTGTGCCGCGCACTATGTCTGTCCGGACATCGGCTGCCTTTGCCCCATGGATGAGCTGTCCGCCTTTCAGAACAATACAGCAAAATTGCCCGGAACACGCGGCTTCCTTTTTTGCGGCGAAAGCTATTCGGATATGCTTACCGAGCTGGATAAGCCCACACCAGGAGAGGAAAGCAAGCTCATGACCTACGCCGCCGCTGCCCACTGGTTCCAGCGGTCGGTTTATCTTCTGCCCTGCGACGATACCGGTGTGACACAGCTTCAGATCATGGCTCAGCCGGATTACCGCCAGCGTTTAACCCGCTTGGCGCTGAAAGGCCATTACCGCCCTCCACCGCCTGATCGTCCCTGCTGGGACGCGCTGTTTCAGGGGCAGCCCTTCGTGCTGGCAGCTGACATGGAGCTGCGCCGTGTGGACGCCGCCTATACGCTGGCACGGGAGCAGGGCTATTCGCAGCTCGTATTGGCCGCTCTGCCGCAGCAGGTAGCAGAAGTATGGGGTCCGCGCTATCAAGACACCGGAAAAGCGCGGGTCTTTACCTTGACCGAGGATGCCATCACGCAGCTGTTGGGTAAAACGCCGAAGCCCTACCGTCCACCGGACACCCCCTATGTCACAGAAAAAGGAGAGATGATCCATGCCCCGCTTATCAAAGCTGCTGGAAAAGCTGGAGGATACCGTTGAAGCCCGCTGGGGCGTATGGTTCCAGCGGCACAAGAAAAAGCTGCCCCTCTACATCCCCGTCGGACTGGTGTGCTGGTATTTTTACGGGATGCTCCTGAACTCCATGCGTCTCGGCATTGACGCGGTCTTTCATAACACGGGGCAGGATGTGACCGCCATCTGGATATTCGATCCGATCCGCAACTGGCTGGCGATATTCTCCGGCTTTGGGCTGAAAGCCACTGCGTTCTTCGTGCTGATGTTCTGCCTTGTGACCAAGCGCGGGTACCTTTGGTTTTCCGGCTATAAGTATACGCGGGATCCACGGGGCTTTGATATTCTCCCGGACGGGACGCACGGCTCCTCCGGCTTTCTCACCAAGCGGGAGATGGAAGCCTTTCTGGAGATCGGCCCCATACAAAGCGTCTCTGGGATGCTGCTGGGCAAGATCAAGGAACGGCCGGAAGACCCGGACAAATACGCCGCCTATGTGGCGCACCGTATGGTACCCGGCGAAAACAACAATCTTCTCTGCATCGGCGCACCGGGCAGCTGGAAGACCCGCGGCCTGATCCTGCCCTTTCTGATGGGCTGCGCTCAGCGAAAGGAGTCCGTATTCTGTGTCGATCCAAAGGGTGAACTGTTCGAGCAGCTTTCCCCCTACTTCCGTGAAAACGGCCATTACGTCAAAGCGGTCAACTTTCTGGACATGGCACACTCAGATGGCTGGAACTGTCTCTATGGACTGGACACGGAAACAGATCTGGTACAGACGGTGGCCAACACCATCATCCAGAACACCTCCAGCCCCAAAGAGGCCGACGACTTCTGGAGCCGTGCGGAGCTGAATCTCCTGATGGCCCTGATCCACTACGTCTGCAATCTGCGTGACGAAAAGGGTGATCTGCTGCCCATCGAGCAGCGGGGTCTGGGCGACGTGTATCAGATCCTTGCCACCATGAGCGTCAATGAGCTGAACCGCACGCTGGCGTCGCTGCCGCCTGACCACCCCGCCAAGGGTCATCACGGACTGTTCCTGAAGGCCCGCGAAAATCTTTGGGGCAACATCATCACCGGCCTTGGCAACCGGCTTGCCATCTTCCAGAATAAGCTGGTGGACACCATCACCCGCAACCACGATGTTGACCTCGTACTGCCGGGACAACGGCCTTGCGCGTACTTCATCATCATTTCTGCACAGGACAGTGCCTACCGTTTTCTCAGTTCGCTGTTCTTTTCACTGGCCATGCCGCAGCTTTCCAACTACGCACGGCTCCACTGCAAGGGCGGGCGGCTGCCGGTGCTGGTAAACTTCTGCCTGGACGAATACTGCAACATCGGCTACATGGAGGGCATTGCCGACGCGCTGAACAGTGTGCGCGGCTTCAACATCGCGTGTCAGGTGGTGGTACAGAGCCTCAGCCAGTGGCAGCAGCGGTATCCCGGCAAGGAATGGGAAAATCAACTCAACACCTTTAACCAGACCATCTACATGGGCTGCAACGACCTGACCTCTGCCAAGTACATCTCGGAAAAATGCGGCAAGGTTACCATTGCTGTCACCAATAACCAGATGCCCATGCAGCCGCTGTTCTCACCCATCTATAACAGCACCCGGCCCTATTCCAAGACCCGCAGTAATATCCAGCGGGACTTGATGCAGCCGGATGAGGTGCTGCGTCTGGATCAACAAAAGTGTCTGGCGCTGTTTCAGGGTCACCGGCCCGCGCTGCTGTATAAGCTGACGCCGGAAGAATTACCGGACTTCGCCGGACTTACGACCTGCCGCGTGGTGGACTATATCCCCGCATGGAAGCAAAAAGCGCAGGAGACACCGACCACCGCGCCTCGGAAGGAAGAAAAGCCCCCTGCCGAAGAACGGACGCCTGCCCCGCAGGCAGAGCTGCCGATCTCTATGGCAGAGGACGATGATTTTGCCTATGAGGTAGATGGCAACGATCTCGGCATGGTGGAGCTGAAGCCCGCGCCACGAAAACAGGCAGAATAACAAAACGATATGAGGAGGGCCCGGTATGAAAGCCGCAAAACTGAACCAGCGCCCTGCGTTTGCGCTCATGAAGCAAACGGATATACAGAGCGTCCACCATCTGCAAATGCCGCGGTGGTTATTTTCCGACCCACGATACGCGGAGATGAGCCTGGATGCCAAGGTGGCCTACACCTTCCTCCTGAACCGCTTTCAGCTCTCCCGCAGGAACGGCTGGGTCAATGACAATGGGGAGGTCTTTGTGATCTTTCCCCGCAAAGCGTTGGCACGGGAGCTGCGCATTTGTGAGCAGCGGGTGTCCGCCGCGTTCCGTAAGCTGGCGGAGCTTCACCTGATTTGGGAAAAACGCTGCGGACGGGGCGACGCCAACCAGATCTATCTCGCCTGCGTACAGCCCATGGATGATCCGGATTACCAGTGCGCACCATTTATGGAGCCGGAGGAATGCGGCACAAGAACCTCCGATATTGCGGCTCTTGATTCCCCAGAACCGCAGGATAGGCGGTTCAAGAACGGCGAAAACAGCAGTTCAAGAACCGCAGATGCTGCGCCTGCAGAACCGCAAAATCTGCGGCCAAGTTATACTGATAAGAGGAAGAACGATGAGAGTTATATTGAAGTCAGTCCATCCGTCACGGAGGGACCGGACGAAGAAGAGCTTACCGGCATTCTGGATGCCTGTGAGCTCTCCTCTTTTGAGCCGGAGATGGCCCGTATTTTTGAAACGGCCATCGAGCGGCTTTTTTATTCGGACAGCTTTCGGGTAGGCAACGCCACCCTGCCGCAAAGCAGGGTACGTCACAGACTCCACGATCTGGACAACTTAATGCTGCGCGATACGGAGCAGCGGCTGCGGGCCAATCAGGAGCGTAATATCCGCAACTCGATCCAATACACCATGGCTGTCCTGTTCAACTGCATCACGGAGGGTGAAAGCGATCTGGTCGTCGATCCCTACCTCAACAGCCTTGGCGGGCCATAGGAGGTGATATAGCCATGCTTTTGACCAACCAGCAAAAGTGCATCATGGAGATCTTAGGCAAGGTCGGCTGTATCCGGCGCAACCAGCTTCTCGCGCTGCTGTATGGCAAGTACCGGGAACGAGTAATGACCATGCGCCCGGAGCATCTGACACCCATGCTGCGGCAGCTCATCGGGATCTCTCACGCTGTCTGTGTGGAAGACGATGTGATACGTCTTATCACAAAAACGGCAGATCCGCTGCTTTTGGAGAGCATCGACGTGATGCTGGAGATCACAGGCGGGTGTCCGCTTCAATTCTCTATCCCCACCAGTCTGCCCGCTCTGCTCTGTTTTCTCTTCGGTGATGAGCTGACCGCCTACTATGTGGCAGCTTTGACCGCAGAACGCGAACCCTCTTTTCGCCGTATAGAGCTTGGAGAAAAAGAGCGGCTCATCTGGCTTCCGGAACACTCCCTCGCCCTGCAAGGCAAGGAACTGCCGGATCGCCAGATTGTTGCACAGAAGCAAAAGGACGGTACACACCGTTTCTTTGCGAATAAAAACACGACATTCTAAAACGAGGAGGTAACCAAATGCCAAGAAAAAAGACCGTTCCGACCGAACCACAGCCCGATCCTCCCGCAGAGATCACGGAAGCCACGGTGGAACCGGCACCCAATCCCATCGAGCAGCAGCCCCCTGACATTCTGAATGGAAGCACTCCGCCTGGGGAGGACTTGGAGACTCCGTCTGTGCCGTCAGAAACTGACGCCGAAGCCGAAGTGACCCCAGCGGAAGCATCTGAAGATGCAGAAGAACCGTCCCCCGATGATGCGGATATGACCGTAGACTTTGCGGAGGAACCCGCATCACAGGAAGGCTCTCCGCCCAATCCGGAAACCACCGCAGAAGTCGAAGTAGCTGTTGTGGAAGAAGATGCCTCGCCGCCCATGGCTGAAGCTCCTCCCGCAGAGGAACAGGAAGCATCTGCACCGAGGCCGGAGATGAGTGACCGCGAGAAGTTCTTTCATCTGGATTTCCATAAGCTGGATCGCAATCTATCTGAGGAGGAACGCCGGGAATGGAATGCCATCTACGCGTCCTATCGCGGCGGCAGCCCGCTCAGCGGTACGGTGATCGGCGTGGATATGTTCTCGTTGAATGTACGCAGCCGCAGGACCGGCGAGGTGCGAAAGCGGGAACTGTCCTGCGCCATCGTCGTCCCTTACCGTGTGCGTATCCTGATTCCCGAAACGGAAATGTGGTCAGGAGCGGGGCGACCCGGAATGTCCCTGAATCATATCATGGGCGCGACGCTGTCCTTCAACATCATCAAGGTGGATAGGGAAAACGGCTTTGCGCTGGCCTCCCGTAAGTCGGCCATGAAAGCACGCCGTTCCTACTTTGCCCATCGGGCAGAACTGAACGCACTCGGTACACGGCTGAAATGCCGTGTCATTGATGTTGGCCCCGTCCGCTGTACGGTGGAGTGCTATGGCCATGACATTCGTCTGACGCAGAAGGATCTCTGCTATATGTCCGTGTCAGATCTGCGCGCTGTCTACCGTCCCGGGCAGGAACTGGACTGCGTTGTGACGGACTATGATGCCGATGAGGATCGACTCCGGGTTTCCGTGAAGGCGGCACTGTCCGATCCCTTTGAAGGGGCCGAGCGGCGTCACCCTGTCAACAGCCGGCGGCAAGCTGTGATCTCCGGCAAGTATGCCGGCGGTGTCTTCTGCAACCTGCCGGATGGCACTGTCTGCATGTGCTCCTATGCTTATCAGTATGAGGACAGCGACTTTGAGATCGGAGACACCGTGATCCTGACGGTCAAGCGGTTTGACAGCAACAAGCGTCAGATGTATGGAAAGATCCTCTCCAAGTGGTAGTGTCAAAAGGCTTGTCAAGACTTTATTTTAAATGCTTATGCCGCCCAAAATAAAGGCTGTGGACCTATTGATTTCCAGGGATAAGCATGATTAAAATAAAAACAACAGGAAAAGAAGGGAGTGCAGAAAATGATAAAAAGACGTTTAGCACTGCTCGCGCTGGAGGGCGTTCTGCTGCTCACGGCCTGCGGGCAGACAAAGGATGTTTCCACATTGACAACGCCTCCACTGCAGAGTACGGCGCAGGTTATCGCACCTGTGGAGGACAAGGCTGAAATGCCGCAGAAGGAGGAAAAAACCGAGGACAGTGCGGACGCGCCACGGCCTGTCGAGCGGGCGGAGACATCAGAGAATGCGGATGACGCCGCAGAAAAGCAGCCTGCACCCGCTGAAACGGCACCGCCCACTGCACCGAAAGAGCCGGCGACACCCGCGTCTGCGCCGGAGGATAAACCTGCTCCCGCACCCACACCAGTGCCTACCCCAGCAGAGGAGAAACAGGAGGAAGAGCCTGCGCCTACGCCCGAACCTGCCCCTGCGCCTAAGCCTGCCGCCAGCGGGAACATCTACTCCATCGCGGAGGCTGTCCGGGCGGGCAACGAGTACGCAAGAGCGCA
>OGQN01000511.1_pt1 | contig 35694 bp, 37 predicted proteins | sample 1553231 | NCBI WGS metagenome assembly OGQN01 (sample SAMEA2579950, study PRJEB22360) | human gut metagenome | biome: human gut; feature: human-associated habitat; material: faeces | place: Denmark | collected 2008/2010 | reverse complement strand
GACAATATTCTGTTTGATCCATTTGAAGAAAACTTCTATATCCCAGCGATGTCGGTAGAGATTGGATATCTCCAAGGCACTGACCTCAAAGTTGTTGGATATAAAATCCACAATCGTGTCATTGTCCGGGTCATATACTCGCACAAACCGCATGTCTTCAGGATAGAGTTTGCTTGACTTGTATCCGGTGACACGGATTCGGGAGTCTTCTATGATGCCGGACTTCGCATTGGGGATTTCCATTTGCTCGATGGTCATGAACTTCATGTTCTCTTTCGGACGGGATACCCAGAATGCCTGTGACTGATGGAATCTGAATAAAGCCTTGAAGTCAACATAAGCCTTGTCCATCACATAGAAAGCGAATGGTTCCGGCGACAGCATGTCAAGTTCGTTGCTGTCATGCCATTTCCCATCGGTGATATGGATGTTGGTCGGTATGCTTCCACGCAAATCAAGCAATGTGTGCATCTTTACAGCGCCTTTGCTGTATTTGCCCAATGCCCATGCCGCAAGCTTTATGCTGGTTGATATGGTTGTAGAGTCCAAAGCATATATTACGTTGTCTATGGTTATCTCGGACAGTTTAGCCTTTGAATACATGGGTCTTACCAATCCTATGAGATAAACGCCCAGCCCTTCAAAAATCCGATAGTTCCGACTTTCGTTAGCCCGCGACAATGATGTGTGGTTGACTGTTTTTCGAAAACCGAGATGATATAGCATTTTTGAATGGGCCTCCAGGCATAGACAGATGTCTCGTAGCGAATCACAGCCTGTCAGCTGTCCGAAGAGCAGGTGAAGGAGGTGATTGTAACTGTTGAGATTCTTTACATGCCAGTCTCCTTTATACAGTCTTACAAGCTTATCGAACTGGTAGCGCGGTATAAATTCGATTACCTGGGAGAAAACATACTTACCCTGATTCATAATCTTGATGTTTGGGAACAACAAGACTAATAAATCAATTTCAAATCAGAAAATCAATGTCCTCTTGTATTTGGCTTAATATTAATATTTTAATAACAGCGGTTAGATTTTTATCGCACCACTACTAGTTCTTGACTGTAACGCCAGTGGCCATTTTGATATGGGTATATCAACTCTCCTGAAAAAGGGTGTTGAATGGCATATACCATACCCTGATGTGTCGCTGCTTCGGAAGCAAATGCATCACTACTTGTCCATGGCGCGACATCATTATCTGGATTCTTATAACTGTCATCCATACTTTCGTCACGTCCCAGACGCTTCGGAAGCCAATCGCTTGACTTACTGTAAACGAGGATATGGTCGGTCTCAGTAGGTATGCCTTTGGAATCGTTTCGTGGCGAGTAAGTCTTATGCCAGATGACATCTCCCTTGAAACAGTTGGCTCCGAAAATATCATCGCAAATGGTGCGCAGACGTGAAACCTCATTGTCGTCAATAGAGATGAAGATAGCACCTTTTGCAGAGAGCAACTGACGCAGAAGCACAAGGCGCGGATACATCATGCACAGCCATTTGTCATGGCGAGTGAAGTCTTCACCTTCGGCACCAACAACTTCACCGAGCCAACGGAGTATATGTGGGTCGTTGACATTGTCATTGTAACGCCATTTCTCATTGCCGGTGTTGTAAGGGGGATCTATATAGATGCAGTCAACCTGTCCCTCATACTCAGGCAGCAGACTTTTGAGCGCGGCGAGATTATCCCCGTGGATAATCTTGTTGCCGGTCGTGGCGGGAGAATTATCGTCCGGCCTTTCTGCGGTGAAACCATAGCGATGTTCCAACACGCGGAAAGGGACGTCTGCATGATGGGTAATAATCTTTTCCTTGCCTATCCAGTTAAGTGAGGGCATATCTATTTACTGCTTTGAATCAAATCCTTAATATCGACTTCCAATAATTCTGCTATGCGGTTAAGCGTAGGCAAATCCGGCTGGATTGTATTGGTACACCACTTAGAAATGGTAGTGGGGTTCTTTCCCAATTCTTCAGCCAACCATTTACTGGTCCGTTTCTTTTCGCATAAAACTACTTTGAGCCGATTTAAGTCTTTCATTCTATCAAATTTGAATCTGATGCAAATTTAATGAAAATTTCCGAGACTACAATGTGCAAGTTTATTAAAGCAATGAAATATTTTTTGAAGTTTTTTTCGCTACGCAGATAGGCTGCATCCGGCCTATCTAACTTTGCAGTGTCAAAAGGAAGGAAGCATGGGTGAGCGGTCGAAACCAGCCCTCTGCTAAGGGGCCGAGCCTCTCAAAAGGCTCCGAAAGTTCGAATCTTTCTGCTTCCGCCAACACTGGGGTGTCGCATAGCGGCTATTGCAGGAGACTGTAAATCTCCCGTCTTCGGACATCGTAGGTTCGAGTCCTACCGCCCCAACAAATAAATGCTTCCGTAGCTCAGTGGATTAGAGCGTCTCACTACGAATGAGAGGGTCGCAGGTTCGACTCCTGCCGGAAATACCAATTAATGCTTCCGTAGCTCAGCGGATTAGAGCATCCCACTTCTAATGGGAGGGGCGCAAGTTCGAGTCTTGCCGGAAGTACAGACAGAATAAAGGCTTTGGCAAACTGCGCATTTGCAAGAATGTCAAAGCCTTCGTTATTATGCCTCCTCCAAGAGAAGTTCAAGTTTATGCTTTACTTTGGTGAGGACATCCCCGAGTTCATTAACCGGCATGATGGTCTCAACCTGCCTCAGTTTGTCGAGGGCGTCGGAAATGAGATCACACATATCTGTATCCAGAGGTGAATTTGAGATGGAGTAGTCTTCATCGGCGTATCTGTAGAACTTCCCGTCGTAAACCTCAATCGGGGCTTCGTATCCGAGTTTATCCGACCTCATAACCTGAATATCGGCTTGGACCGTCCTGACCGACACGCCTCTGGTAATACCTTCCATCTCGTATAAAGCGTCGGAACACGCTTCCACGAGGTCATCCAGAGTCCACCGCCTGTACCTGTTTCTCAGGCACCGGTCTATTGTCCTGTATCTTATAAGTGCGTTTTTGTTTACTGGCATGGCTGCGGTAATATTCTTCTTTGTTCATGATTTTATTGATTGCTGGGTGCCATGCCGGGATATAAGGATTAGCCCGTGGCAGGGCACAAAAAAGTCGGAAAGCATTGTGGACTTCCCGACCGTTTAATCCTTATGGCCTGTATGAAATCAACTTTCACAGACTCTGCCTGAATATCGTCGGAGCAATCCACCGTGCACACTTCGGTAGCTTCTATAACTGCTATGGCTATAGAAGTCGAAGCGCTGGTAGCTTCGGCGAGCTTGAATCGACGATATGTTATGTTGCAGTGTCTGCATCGATAATGTTGTGTTATGCACTGTTTTAGCGGCACAAAGTTAACTGATTTTTAGCGGATTTCAAAACTTCCTACGAAATCCGGCCGCAAAGGTACATCAGTGCTATGCAGTGTATCTGCGCAGCACTGATGAAAATTGATTACTTCGACATTACCGCATCAAGATAGCCGCTGGTGAGGCACTGGGCCTTCTTCATATCCACTCCATATTTTGTCATGAAGGCTGCGGCAATCTGATCACGTCCCTGGGGATTGTTAAGCGGATTTGATGTGGTGGGCGTTACGACCTCAACGGTCATTCCTTTTTCGACGAATACGCCATTGCAGTTGCGTTTCATCTTGGTTGTATACTTCCAGATTGGCATAGTTTTATGGTTTTAAGGGTTATTTTACCGCAAAGATAACACCCATCTGTCTCAAAAATCAGGACAGGATGGAAATTTCAGCAGATGCCTACGGCTTCCTGCATGATTCGTTTGGCTCGGGCATCTACCATAGAGCTCCAGAGACGGGAATCCTGAAGTTTTGCCATCGGGATGTACTGCTGAAAGCGGGCAAAAAACTCCAATGGCTTTTCGATATTCCAGTTTGTGATGATTTCGCTCCAGTCTGCCTTGTCCGCGAACTTTTCGAGGAGTGCCCAGTCGTTGTAGAAGCAGTCTCGATTTGAGATTGCCTTCCAGTCCCAGCGGTTGGCAAACTTCTGAATGGTAACTTCGTTGATGATGTGGTCAGGACATTCTTGTGAGAAATCGCTCCAGTTTAGACGGTTCGCGAACTTGTTGATGCCGTCCAGAGTCCAGATAACATTACGGTTTTCACTGATTTCATCCCAGTCGAGCTTGTCGGCATACTTGTCAAGCATATCCATGCTGAGCGATTCATCATCGGAAATCTCTTTCCATGCCTCAGCTTCGAGGACAGAGTTGAGAAACTCATTGTTGGTGATAGGTTCCATATCTTGTTGTTTTTAATAATTACATTGCAAAATTAAGTCGGCGTTGTATCAAACAGCGATACAGGATAAAATATTTTCTAATCCCACCACTTTTTCATGTTATGGTCAAGCCATTTCCAAAGAATATGGAAAGCCTTGTCCCTGTATAACTTAGCAAGATATAATTCATGTAAGTCACCTCCATGGTCTTGCTCGTGAGTGTATCTCTGGGCTGTCCGCAGATTTATATGCTTGCCTTTTACATCTGGCCAGTCATTTTTTGCTATATCTATCAGATTTGCAGCAATCTTCATCCGCTTGACATCTTCCTCCCAACCGACATGTCGCTGCACATAACGCCAGAAGCCTATGTTGAACTCCAGTTTCTTTTTCAAAATGACAAGATTCCAACACCAATCGAAAGGGGAATCACGGGCAACAGTCTCGCGCCAGTATTTGCGTTGCTTGCGGCACCTGCTATCAGCTTCATATTCCGGCTCCATTTCATACTTTGTTGTCCCGTTTTCGAGCGATTCCAACCACTCGCTAAACCCTTTCTCATGCTGTTCCTGTGTCTTGATGGCGTACAAAGTAGACCAATAAAGAAGGTGTGCGGTAAGTGTCGCTGTATCGCTGTCTCGGGCCAGTTGCCTTTTCTCTGCCGGAGAGAGCATGTCAAAGGTCTTGAATCCTGAGGCTGTTTCTACCTCTGAGTCTTCAATTTTATCTTTCCATAACGAAAAGTCAACTTCGACCTCGCGTCCAATAAGCCACTCCTGTGGGTCCGGTGCGCCCAAGACTACAATCTCGTTCTCGGAGTCAAGGCGCATTTGGATTGGGACTTCTGAATGCTCAGAATCTAAGGGCAACTTCCTGATTTCGTCAACAAGAGAGGAATACTGAGGTTTAAGACCCTCATCTTCCATATAGAATCCGTTCAACACGGTCCATATATCCTCAAAGTCAGAATTACGGAAATAGTCTTGGTAAGTCATATCTCAATGTTTTTGTCGCAAAATAAACATCGAGATGACGCATTTCGCGGTACAGCTATATAAAAATTACATAGACAGTAAGATTCGACCGCCTTCTTTTACGAAAGTGTTGGGATTCCTACAAACGGCAGCATACACTTGTGCAGACGAAACGGGTTGTCCATCGGCTCGGATGTGCAACTTTTCCTGATTGATCACATCGGCAATCCTTTGGGTAGTCATTCCATAACCGGCTGTCGCGAGGACATAGACCATCGCGTCCTCCAATCTCATTTTCAGTCTCATAATATTTTTGCTCTATCAAAGTATTCAGTAACTTCTCCATCATTGAAGATATAGCGGAAATCACACTGCTTAAAGAACCGATAGCCGTTGTCAAAGAATGTAACTTCATGATTCGGGTCATCAAGATTATCCAAGTCCCAGACGCGAGTATGGACGCCCAATACATAGTAGTTCATACCACCGGCTCTTGAATCTTCAATCAAATTTTTATTGGCTTCCGAGATGCTGCTCCACTCAAAATCGGAGATAACCAGTAGGTCGGCACCTTTGAATGCGTCGGCAAACCGACGATGCTTCGGAATCTTGGGCAATAAGTTGAAAATGAAGTTAAACAGTTTGTTCTCATCGTTGCCTCCCGAATATGAACGAGAAAGAAACGATAGAAATTTCTGGCGTTGGCGCTGTAGATTTGTCAATATAAAGTATGACAGTTTGTCGGAGTAGTTTATCATACAAATCGGTCGCTTCTCGCGCTGAGCTACAATGGCAATGGCGAGCGCGAGAGTCTTTGCAGCCACTTCCGGTTCGCCGTTCATAGACCCGCTCGTATCTACGCATATATAGATAGGGCCGGATTTTTCTTTCCTCGCTTTTATTGAACTTGACGCAGAGGAAAACAATTGCAACCGTTTCTGCACATACCGGTGATAAAAAACATTTTCTGTGGCTCGGTTTCCCAACATTGCCAGTTCTGCCGGCAATAAGGAATTGAGGTCGTCCCCAATAGTAACCCCGCAGATGTCGCTTCGCGAGGCGGTCTGAAATTTTCCGACAAACTCCTGAGCCTCGCCGCCTCTGCGTCCTATCTTCTTGGCAAGTTCCACAATTGTCGGGTCAATACGTTTCAGATATTTTGCCTCGGCCTCGTGGTCATCGTCTTCCATTCCCGGAGCATTGCCTGTACCATTGCTTGCGGTACCATTGGCATATTCTTTCATGGCACCCGGCAATTCGTCGTTTAATTGAGCATCGGAATTGGTCATATCCGATATGCCCAATTCAAGTTCCCGGCCAGGTTGTATCCCAACCCCTCCTTCTTCATTGTCATCCTCCTCCTCATCTCCTGACAAGGCCGTTTTATCCTTTGAATTCTCTGATGGGAAGAGAGCCTCTTTTATTTTATTCTTTTCTTCCTCTGAAATGGGGAATAGGTGCTTTGAAAGCCAGTCGTTCAGGAAGTCTTCTTTCTTACCGGTGCGCTGCTCCTCATCCTGCCAGTCTTCGTCGGTCAGCGAATCAATGAAATGACTGATTACGGCTGAGGAATAGTTTTTCCAGAACAGGTCATTCTCGACAACGCTGTAGAATCGAGAATCACAGACGATGTCACGAATCAACTGGTAAACCGGCGTCTTGGCACATTTTATATTGCCAACCAGTTCCAGAAGTCTGGCGCCGCCTTTGACAACAGCGGCGAAACCGATGGCACGTCTCAGGTATGAAAGATGCTTTTTCTTCATTACATCAAGTCGATTCTTCCGCGATAAACAGCTACAGTTTCTCTTATCGGCAAATACAGATTGGAATTTACGACAAAAAGATTATGATTCATTGCGAGGTACAGCTGATTGGCAAGGGCGTCCATCCTCTCGCTCAGCTCAACGATGAAGTCCTTACTGAACTGATTGTCCGATTCCGTCCGCAGGTAATAATTGTAATTGTTGATGCAGATCACCCCGTCTTTCACAAATTGCATGATAAACTGCCCCCGAGGGCGAAGCATTAGTACATTGTCGGATGTTTCGACTCCAAAATAGATTTCTCCGGGCGAAGATTTCATGCGGTTATAATCCGCAATCTTAATTTTCAGGGGAGTGTCGTCGCAGAGTATAATATAATGGACATGGTCAGGCGAGAAGAGCCTGTTGCTGACTTCCTTCCCGGTCCCGGCATGGCGTTTATAACTTTTATACTGGTCCAGGAGATTGCGAAACATATAAGCCACGACTGTCTCCGTCAAGGCCTTCCGGATAAATGGTATCGACTCCTCATCAGTCCATAATATATGGGCCAACAGTAGCAAATCGGAAATGTCCAATTCGTTTCTATCGTTCAGATAAGCCGACATTCTCATCACGCCTACCGCTTTCTTCCAGCGACGGTCGGAGACATAATACTTCATGTTTTCGGGGTCAGGTTCTCCGGTCACCGGGTCTTTCGCATTGATTTTATCGTTCAGTTTACCTCTTATCTGATAGAGGAGTTCAAGCATATCCTCCGGTAGTGTAACCATCTGGCTTTTCTTTAGACAGTCAACATATTCCTCATGCGAAACAGGATTACATTCGAGTGTCGCTGAATCAGTCTCTGATGGAGAGAGCAAATGGAAGAAATTTTGTTTGCTGTTGATGGGGTTGACGATATATCGCAACAGGAATCGATCCCACAATGCTTCGAGACCTTCATCTTTTGCCGGGAGTTCGTTGCTTGCCGCGATTATGCCCTTGATTGGAAGATTTAATTCTTTGTTGCCGTTCAGATAGATTTTTTCATTCAGTACGGTCAGCAAAGAATTTTGGATAGCCGGGCCGGCTTTCCATATCTCGTCAAGAAATACCACCTCGGCCTCGGGCAGATAGCCGCCGGTCATTCTCTCGTAACAATCTTCATCTTTGAGTTTTGAGATGCTTACCGGGCCGAAGATTTCATCAGGCGTCGAAAACCTCGACATCAGATATTCAAAGACTGTGGCATCCTTGAACGCTGTTTTCAGTCGTCGGGCCACCATAGATTTACCCACACCCGGCAGTCCGAGGAGAAATATACTCTCCCCGGACATAGCCGAAAGCAGGCTCAGAGCCAAGACTTCGTCACGTTCAAAAGTCCCGGCCTTCATGCAGGACAATATTTCCTGAATGCGTTTTCTCATTCTGCCTTTTCAATCTTTATGCCGTTGGCATAGAATACGGTGTTATCAATAACTTCCACGCCTTCCGGACCATAATATTCCACAGTCGGAGCTTGTCCGAAGCGATTGCCAAGAACCAGCGCCGCTGTCTCGGGGTCAACTCCTGCCGGAAGTTCCGGGAATGTGAGTTCTGCTACTCGACCATCAGGAAGAGTCATGCCGTTGCACTCCTTGTAGATTTCATCGAACCATACCCGTCCGATTCCTTTGTGGTATACTTTGAACTGGTCTTCGAGGTCTCTGCCTCTTTTGTAGTAACCTGTATCTCCTCTCTTGATGTCCTTGAATGGAGTGATTACCTCTTCCTCGTGTCGGCTGCCCTTGTCTGAACGTTTCATCCACTCGATGAGAGGAAGAATTGTGCCGACGATGATTTGGTCGTTCATGCGGTGTCCGCCATTGAAACGGTGATAATACTGATAGTAACGTGTATATTCCTCAAAGCAGTTGCAGGTAGTATCCTGGTTACCGAAGAGGGCTATCAGATTATCATCCCGATTGGCGTTCTCGAACTGACCGGCTTCCATCTCTTCAAAATGCTCGCAAAGTTCGGGTGTTACGGAAAACTCTGTGGCACCGTCCTGACGCTGAGAGAAGAACGGGAGTGTCTCTCCCTCGTTATCCCGTAGCAGTTCAGAAACATGGAATGCAGGATTCACAAGGATTCGGCGATAGCCGCTGATTTGTTGGGCGTACATCGCGCCCATGGAAGTTCCGATAATCAGGGTATCTTCCTTGGGAAGGCGGTCGACGATAGAGTGAATTAACGTCAGAGCCTTATCCGGCTCAACGGGGATGTCGGGTGTGATGACGTTGTCGTCCGGCAGCAGCTCGCGGAGTTTGCTGGCGGTATTGGAGTTGCCACTCGACGATAATCCGTGCAGATAAACGATGTTCATACTGATACTTTTTTATTTTTGGTTAACTGTTTCTGTTTCCATTCGAGCGTTTTCAATCTTTGTTTGAAACGGCGATAGGTGGAGTCGTCCTTTCCCTTGATCATTTCAAGGTAGTTTATTTTGCCGTCGATAACATTGCAGAGATTCTTGTTCACGCCTTTACAGAAATCTCTCGCGAATATTATCTGGGCCTGTTCATATCCGTACTTCTCCCAAAGATGCAGGAGGGTTCGGAGCTGCTTTACATACTGACGAGATACATTCAATTTATCGCTGACAGTAACTCCGGTTACTTCCTGTCTTATTCCTCGCACATATGTCTTGGTTTTGGACTCATTGACTTTCAGCCCATATTTCTCAATAATGTTAAGGATGCGTGATTCCCAAAACGGATTCATCCTCCTTATCGGTTTGTTATGGCTGAATGTCATGTCGTCGGCATATCTGGAGTATCGGTAGCCGGCTCGCTCCGCGAGTTTCACCATTTCATTGTCGAGCGATTTCAGAACTATATTCGACAGGACAGGTGAGGTCGGTGCTCCTTGTGGCAGTACCTCGATGCCTTCATCGTTGGGGACTGTGCATAGGGAGCATATAATGTTGATCACATCGTTTGAGGCCAACTTGCAGCCCAACTCCCGGTGCAGAGCTTTTCTAACCATTTGTTTTGTAATACTGGGAAAGAAATTCTCAATGTCAGTATTGAAAATGCAGGTCTGTCCTATATGAATCATAGCATTGTCCCTGACGCTACGACCTGCGACAAATCCCATGGCATAGTCGGAAGGAGAGAATATGGACTGGAGAAGTATGTTGATTGCAGACTGAATTGCTTTCAAGGGCTTGACCGGAGCACTGATTTTACGCATTCCACCGGATTTCTTAGGTACGGCAAAATCGACATATCCCTCTTTACGGGCCTTCTTTGTGACAAAACTCAGAATCTTACGACCTGACAATGGTTCACAGAGACTCCATCCGTCAATCAACGGAGCTATGAAATTAAGCGCATCGAAAAGGTCTTGGCGATTTTCGATGACTCTGTCCTTAAAACATTCTGCTATCTGGTCTCTCATAAACGATGTTGATTGCAAAATCAGACAGAGAAAACATCGGTCCTAACTTTCGTGTGCGCCGGATGGTCGAGGCTTCGGCAATGTGCGCTGTGAACGAGGGAATGCGCGAACCATCACCGGGAGCGAAGCGGAGGTGATGATAGAAATGCGCATGACCGGAGTGAACGGCGTGCAGGGCTGATGCCGAGTAACTGACATTGGGGGGCGTTCCGATTGCTCGAAACGAAGTCTGCCGGATGCAGCAGACAGATTGCAAAGGTCAGACCGATGTTTTCAATGTCCTCTTTTGGTTTACATCGGCAAAGTTAGACCCTAAGTGTGAAAAATCGTTTCATAGATGAAATCGACTTGCAGATTTTTTGAAGAAATCAATGATAAAGGTCGAAAAGAGCCTTCGATTTATCTTTGAGTGCATCCCGCAGCCAAAGAGGGGCGATAACTTCAATGTCATCACCATGCGACATTATTTCCTGAATGAAATCGTAGGCAGGCGACATATAGTATCCGAATGTGGTGTATTCGCCGGTTACTTCCAGTTCTTCCTGGGAGTGATGCAACGGCAATGACTTCACGTATTTAGGATACTCCCGATAGCACTTCAGGATAACCCTTGTAGGCTTGGAATACGAGTCGGAGCAAATGCCGAAAAAGTCCGAGAAAAAGTCTTTGGCAGAGAAATCATCAGGATATTCAAATGATTCTTCAGTTAGTTCGAGCCGTGTGATGCGGTCAAGAGCGAATATCAGTTTGTTTTTGTGTGTGGGAGTCTGAGTCAGCATGTACCATCTGCGCTTGAAGAGCTTAAGGCATAGCGGCTCCATCAGACGGTCATATTCTTTAGGCGTATCAGTGTGGAAGGAGGTGTATTGGAATTTGATACGGCGATTCTCTTTCAGCGCCTGAGAAATTATAGGCAGCCATTCGCGCCCTCCGGGGATTGGCTCCAGTACAATTTTATCGGATATGGCTCTGTTTTCAAGGAGCAAAGATTCGGTGGCAATACTGTCTTTCAACCAGTTCAGTGTCTCATTATCCTCGATTTCATCGCGATTGGCAATGAAATAAGTGCTGTTCTCCCTCATTGAAGTGCATTGAATATCCACACCCAATTCAGTAAGAATAGCCATACGATGATTGTGGAAGGTGCGTTTGGAAAGTTCCGTCCCTTTATAGTTGAGCGACGAATTATCCCACTTGTCGCTTATTTCCTTGAAAGTAATTTTGCCGGCATCGAGTATTGTGTTGATGAGCCAGATATATTTCCGAAGTGTCGAATCAGCCATAATATTCCGATTTATACCTGCAAAGTTAATCAAAATATATGAAAATTGATTTCATACTTTACCGCTGGCCGATAAATTTGTGCGACTGACAGATGCAATTATTTCAAAAAACGTTCGAATTTATTGATTAGGGTTTTAGTTTGGTTGATTATGATGTTAACAACTTCTTTCCGGCGAGATTCTGAAATCAGACTGAAAGTAAGTTCATCACTAAAATCGCTCAATAAAAGACCATCCGAATTTTCGAAAGTTATAAATTGATAGAATGGCCAATTTTCGCAATCTTCAAGATTTAAAGGTTCTTGATAGGTCTTATAAAAATTTTTGACTTTAGTTTTTTGTCCTGGCTTTATATCATCAGACATTACACCGACACAGATATAATTATCATGATCAGCGTTGATAGTGAAATCAATGCCAGAAGGAGAAGATAATTTTAGATTGAAATCAGCCTTGTTTCTTTTAGAAGCAGAGCCATGCACCAAATCATCGATTATTTCATTCTCTATTCGCTGTCTGATTGAAAATCCCAAATCTAAAAATCCTTCTGAAAGCATTTTCCAGAACTCAAATATTGACCACCAGTGCATATGAATAGAATTGTCTATTAAAAGCCGTGCACTCATAAGATTGTCCTCGTTTTTGCCGACAAGCGACATTATGGATTTCACATCCTCTTCGGTAGTGTTATTGTTAGTCATTTCTTCAACTAATCTAATATATTGAATAATAGATTCTCTTAGAATTGGCCGGTTGTAACTTTCCTTGACACAGCTTCTCAACCAATCAAGAATTTCATTCCCGTAATTAATGCTTAGAACTTTTTCTTTCAATTCCGGAAATTGTCCTGATGTCGCAACACTTTCATCAGTAGGACCATCACGATCGATTGATAAGTAAACGACAGAAGTCGACTCGCTCGGAATGCCTTCATCCTGAGTAATTATTCTGTAGTAACGTTCAATTTGGCCCTCGTCCTCATGATTGGAATCTCTTGCTCCGATTTTATTTTCAATTATGATAGCTGATTTAAATTTCCTATCAATCAAAAGTATGTCAATCTTATTGTGCTCATGAGTGTCTTTCTCGTTGGGGTATACTTCCAGTGAAGAAATACTATATTCAAAAGGCAGATTAAGTTTCTCTGCAAAAAGTCGGACAAATGTGTCCTTCCTTTTATGAGAGCCACGAGGATCAAGGAGAATTGATAAAAAACGAGAGTGCAGATTGACTTCATCGTATCTATTGCACATCAGGTCAAAGAGATTGAAGTTATCTTCATGCTCCTCTCTATCCTTAATTCGCTGATTTAGGATGCTAATCTCTCTAAGCAAATACTTAAGATTCTCCATAGCACAATCTCTTAGTCCCAATCATTGAGGTTGGCGATAAAGTCGTCAACCGATTTATCATCGAATAGCTCCGGCAACTCGCCGGTGTTGATGTGATAGTCGTTATCGACCATCATATCTTCTACCGAATTATTGCCATACTCGCCTTCATCAACATCATCCATCATTTGGCGACTTCCTCCTTGAAGGTGTTGGCGGGTTTGAAAGCCGGAATGTTGTGAGCTGGGATAATGATTGACGTGTTCTTGCTGATGTTGCGGGCAGTCTTCTCGGCGCGGGTCTTGACGATGAATGAGCCAAAGCCACGGAGATATACATTTTCGCCGTGGGCGAGACTGTCCTTGACTACGGTCATGAACTGTTCAACTACGGTGAGGACTGCGGCCTTATCGATGCCGGTTGTCTTTGCTATCTCGCTGACTATATCTGCTTTTGTCATAATGCTTATATTATATTGAATTTGATACGCTTTTCAATTGCAAAATTACGAAAAATTGCTGAATTTCGGAACGATAACCTGCCCCAAACGCCGCCTGTGGCGGCCAAAATTTTGAGCAAAATGAACGGAGCGACTTCATCACGAGGCCGCTCCGTTCTGACTACGAAAACATCTTATGCTGTCATCCTCTCTCGGATGAGGTGTGCGTTTGAGTTGATGAGGCTGACAATACGGTCGTGGTATTCGGTGTTCTGATTGCAAACGCCTCTTGACTGAACTACTTTCAGCGTCCGAAGGTCAACCTCAATGGTCTCGATTATCCTACCGTTTATTCTCGCTGAGAAGATAAGGCTGTCCTGCCGTTGGTCATAGGCTGCGCTGAAAAGGCAGATGTGCTGACTCTCGGCTTCCTGCCGGTATTCCTCAACGCTTTCCAATACCTTGACCTCTATCTCTCCGTCATTGATACGGATGCCGAAGTATTTTCCTTTCTGTTCCTTGAAACTGGCTTCGCGTTCTTGCGCCTTGCGGATGTCCTCGGCTCTCTTTTTCTTTTCTTCAAGACTGCGGACTTTTCCAACATAGAGGTCGTGAGCCTCTTTGAGATTGGCGGGACAGATATATTTGGGGGATTGGATGTCCTTGCCACAACGCTCCAACATCTTGATGTAGTCCATCCACATTTGAGCGTCCTTGACCTTGTAGCCGTTGCGGTTGGCTATCTTGACGGTGCTCCAATATGTATTGATGTCCGCCTTGTAGGCTGGTCTTATGCAAAGGTAGTGAAGCAACTCTATCTCGTTGGCTTTCATCAGCGTCTCAGCCTTGGGGTTTGTGAGCAATTCTTGGAATAGAGTCACGGGGTGGATATGGTGGCAACTCCCTTTGAACCCGTTGCGCTTGATGGTGTCAGTGACCTTGATGCGCGGATATACCCATTCATCGGATATGCGCTGGAAGGCTTCGTTGTCGCGCCTTATCTCCAATGGAGAGCCGAAAGCGAAGGAGTCGATGTAGTGTCCCAATGTTCTGTGAAGTCCGATAACGGTAGCATGACCTTTGGGGTCTATCCAATAACTGCCTACCTCCAGATAGGCGGGACTCGCCTTCATTCCCTTGCGCATTTCAACCATCATCAGGAACATTCTCACTACCTGATATTCGCCCATAGTGGTGATGACATTGAAATATGACTTGTCCCGAAGCACGCGCTCTTTGGTGTCCTTGATTTCAATCAGTTGTCCACAGTCGGGGCAAAGGCACATTCCGTTCCGGTTTTCCAACCACTCGTGACCGCATTTCATGCAGGTGCACATTCCCGATTTGAGCCGGTAGCCATAGTGATTGATGGTGTTGGAGAGTGCCCACGTCATTTGGGGATTGGTGAGCGGGCGGAGTCGCCCGTTCAGTTCCACTATATGTTTTTCTTTGAGATTGCGAGGTTTCATCTTACTGGGGTTTTAGAGGTCAAAAAGACTGGGTTGAACATTGATTTCTTCTCCGGCTTTGGGAGCGGTGGACTGCTTGGGTTGAGCCTTCGGTGCTGACTGCCGTCTGATTTCCCGAAGTTGTTCTTCCTTGTACTGCTCCATAGCCTGCTGACGGAGTTCCGCCTTGTCATCATCGGTCAGTTGCTCTTTGGAGATAACCACCTTGCAGTTGATGGGACTGCCGATTTCCTTCTTGCTGACGTCGCCGTCAAAGTAATGACAGGCGAGCGAATATACCTCATCATTCGTCATAACCGTAACTCCCTGACGCTTCACTTCGTTGAGTATGAACTGACAGCACTCCTCAACGCTCTTGGAGGGGGAGGCATAGCGGATAGCAAACAGACTGTCGCTTTCAGCACGGCTATCAAGATACTGACGGATAGCCTTGATAAAGTTTTCAGATGATTTCATAGTCGTATGTTTTTTAGAGTGTTAAAATCCAATAGATTAGCGCAAGTGCGGTGATGGTTGATATTACCCAGCCTAAGCCTCGGAATATCGGTCGGAGGAAAGCCCACAATGTCAGACCTACGATTGCTCCGATTATCCCTGCCAACCAAAGAATTGCTTTTTTTATTTGGTTGAACCTGAGGCTTGAAGCTTTGCCTTGACTATTTATGTGGCTGTTCGTTTTCATCGTTGCGACGTTTTTTTATTTGTATATCACCGTCGGTTTCGCTTGCTTGATACCCAAAAGGCATGAGGCGCTGTAAGGAGATGTTCGGCCTTGGGTGGAAAAATACTACCGACCGCGGGGAGCTGTGGAGATTTTTCTGCCTAAAGCAAAAAGAATATATCCGGCGCCACATGTTTACATAGGCAAGCAAGTTGAAATCGTTGGTTGATTTGACAATAAGCAGGAGCATCGACTCCGGGACGGTGAAAACGTGCAGCTACATAATCCAGCATGAAAATAAGTTCCAACACTCTCATCACAAATAATGGAACTGGACGGCACGACCAGCATAGTCTGTGAAATCTGACGACGCAGGAAGTCAGATTTTGCAGTCTATGCCGAGTGCCGACAATCCCGGACAGCGAGTGACTGAGAGGGCGATAAAGTCCTTATTCGGGAATGGCGATCAAGAATACGGAGGAACGGCAATAAGTCTCCGAGGTAAAGGCAGCGTCTCCGATGCCATCCCCGGAGGCGTTGCCGGTTCTCGGTGTTCCGCCATTACCCATAGGCGAGATGCGGACGAAAGGTGTCAGTGAACTGCGGTTCACCGTCACCTTTCGCCGGCATACCGCCGCCAACACGGAAGCCCTCTCAGTCTCTCGCTGGCCACCGCAACGCAAATTTTTCCGAACATAGATTATCCGATAGGGTAATTTTTCAGCTTCCCTGAACTTTTCAGGTCGTTTGATGGTTGACAAATGAAGAATATTTTGTAACTTTGTCAACTGAAATATTTGAGATATGAATAACGACCACAATAACATATTTGGACGCAGGCTGAGTCAGGCACGTCAGATGAAGGGGCTGTCAATGGAGGAACTTGGCTGTTTACTGACTCCTGCCGTAACCCGACAGGCGATAAATAAATATGAAAAGGGGCTGACTTTGCCCGACAGCCGGATGCTGCTGGCATTCGGTTCGGCATTAGGTGTAAAACCTGATTATTTCTTCCGACCCTTCACGGTTGAGGTTGACCGGGTCATGTTCCGCAAAGACGCTAAATTCTCTGAAAAGAAATCGGTCGCCATTCGTGAGAGTGTCCGTGAAGAACTGGAGCGGTATCTCGAAGTGGAACAGCTTTGCGGATCCCAGCCAACCTTTCTTTTGCAGACGGCAAAAATATCATCGTCCGAAGAAGTAACCGGGTTTGCTAATCAGGTGCGCACAACGCTGAATCTTGGAGTCGATGGCATTTCCAATGTTATCGAAGTGCTAGAAGAAAATGGAATTAAAGTCATAGAGATTTCTGAGGAAGAATCCTTTGAAGGTCTCAGCGGATATGCCAATGACAATATCCCGATAATTGTAGTCAATGACAATCTGACTCCGGAGCGGAAAAGGTTTGCACTGCTTCATGAGCTTGGTCACCTGCTGATGAATTTCAAAAGCGACATGCCTGCGAAGGAAATTGAAAACTCTTGCAATGTCTTTGCAAGTGAATTATTATTGCCGTCATCCGTGCTGCTTTCACGCATCGGAATCAAAAGGCATGATATATCGCTGGCGGAACTCTCCGACATCCAAAAACAATACGGCATAACCATTGATGCAATCATGGAGTCCATGCGCCGTCTTGATATAATAACCGGCAGACGCTATGAGGGATATTTGAAAAAGAAACGTAGTTTTCCGGATTTCAGTGCTATTGTCGAGCAATCAATGGCAATACCGGAAACTACCGGACGTTTTGTGAGAATGGTCTACCGAGCCCTCGCCGACGAAGTCATTTCGTTCTCCAAAGCTGCCGCGTTGCTGAACACCTCGGTTGAATCCGTAAAGCGACAACTCCAACTCGTCTAAGGAATGAAGATTATAGTCAACGACACAAACATTTTCATCGACCTTCATTCGATTGGGATGCTCGAAGTAATGTGCAAATTACCTTACGAGATTCACACTGTGGATTTCGTAGTAGCGGAGATTGTAGATGAAACTCAACGCATCGCATTCGACCATCTGGTTTCAACAGGGAAAATCCGGGTCAACAGTTTTTCGGCAGAGGAGGTGATGGAGATCGTAGCCGAACATTCCGATGTTTCCGGGAACCTATCTATTCCTGACTGTTCAGTGTGCTATTACGCAAGAAAGCATAATGTGCCGATGTTGACTGGTGACCGCCGTCTCAGGAAATATGCAGAAGCGCAATCCATCGAAGTACATGGCATACTATTCCTATTTGATGAAATGGTAAGATTCGGGGTGGTTTCACCAGCCATAGCTGCTGCGAAGTTGGAAAAACTCATGCAACTGAATGCACGTCTTCCCAAGTCTGAAATTTCGCAAAGAATATGTCTGTGGCGAGGAGAAACGACCAATTTAGGATTTTAACAATCGGTCATAAAATTGTCTAAAATGAACCTCTTGCCTTGATTTTCAGATGAAATTTCGCTAATTTTGCATTACCTGAATGCCTCATTTCAGTAGCGGCAAGAGAGCCGTCGAGAAAGACGAATTTTTCGTTACCATCTCGTTACCACCTATGATTACCCGTCATGTAAATCATTGATATAACTGCATTTGGAGTGCAGAGAACAAGTCCCTCCAGCTCCACTTGACGGGTCGGACAGATTCCGGCCAACATAAGTCCAAAGAAGACTAAACCGCAGAATTTCAATCAATTCTGCGGTTTTTTCGTGCCTAAAAATGACGACTCAGGACCGTCATCGGACAGAAAAAAGACCGCCACGGACGCTCATTCGTTACATACTCGTTACACGAAATCTCGATATGGGCTTGTGTAACGAATGTGTAACTAAAACGCCCATAATTGTCCTATGTTCAACGACTTGCAAAGGGTTAACTCGGACACAACTCGGAAAATCCGGGTCAAAATCGGACAATTCCGGACGGTCTTGAATCGAGCCACAGTCACAAAGGAATGCAGTCTGTAATTCCACCTCAATTCTTCCCTTTTCCGTATGGTTTTTAAGGCGAATTTCGGCGATGTCCGCTATTCGTCCTCTATTGGCCAAGGTTGGTCTAAGCAAAATCAAGTTTAACTGGTTTTGATTGTAGAAGGCACATAAACCTTCTCCCAAGACCACAAAATCCATCGGAAATAATGAAAAAGAACACTTTCAAAGTCCTGTTCTATCTCCGTGGGAACCATGTCAACAAGGAGTGGCTTGTCCACCGTCACGTTGCTACGGCATAATGATGCAAACGCAGTAGTCCGTTCTACCTCTTGCCGGCCTCTATATCTATGGCGGCTATTCCCATGAAAATACCTCTCTGCTGAAAATGTTCGGTTTTGCGTGCAGAAAACCGAACATTTTTATTACCTTTGCAGTTGAAATCTAAAACAATAGAGCATGACAGTAGCTCAACAGATAGAGAATAAGGTCAATCTAATTGGCGATGGAACTGTTTTCTCCATCGAAGACCTCGGACTTCCTGCCGAATGGTGGGAAAACATCCGGGTCAAATTGTCACGCATGGTTGGCAAAGGGCTGATTCAGAAACTTTCAAAAGGCAGGTTCTACAAACCTAAGAAGTCTATTTTTGGAACGTTGAAGCCGAATTTGCAGGAGATTGTCAAGGATCTCATTTATGATAAAGACGGCAGACCTATTGGTTATCTGACCGGATATTCCATCTGGAATGATATGGCGTTGACTACACAGGTGGCGAGTGTGATAATGTTAGGCACAAATAAGAGGCATAATGCCACCAAAAGAGGCATATACTCGATTCGCTTCGTGCATCAGCCCAATGCGATTACCAAAGACAATATCTATCTTTTACAGATTCTTGACACGATTAGGTTTATAAAAAAAATTCCGGATACCGAGATTGTCCGTTCCATAACGGCGCTGAAATCATCTATCGGACAATTGCAGGAGAATGAAATTAAGAGAATCATAAGATTATCGGATAAATACCAACCCCGTGTAAAAGCCATTCTTGGAGCAATCCTTGATGATTTAGGGTATGGCAGCCACACCATGGTTCTACGTACCGCGCTTAATCCCGGAACAAAATATAAAATAGGGCTGGGAAATGCCACTGAATTACTCAACAAAGATAAATGGAATATTGAATGAAACTTCATGACAACAAGCATTCATTTCGAGAGGCAATAGAATTGACAGCGCAAGACCTTGAGATATATCCTGAATTTGTCGAGAAAGATTATTGGATATGCCAGATATTACAGAATCTGTCGCGAAAACCTGCGGCGGAAAAGACCGTGTGGAAGGGTGGCACCTCGCTTTCAAAGGCATACGGCTTGATCGCACGGTTTTCCTCAGATGTTGACTTTGCCATATTGGGCGAGGGTCTGAGCCAGAACCAGCAGAAAACGCTCGTGGCAAGGATAGGACATGAATCCACCGCCGGGATGGATGAAGTTGAGAAGCCCGATACTGTCAAGAACAATCGCTTCCGTAAGACATATCATGTTTACAAGTCAGTTTTAGATGGCATCAATAGAGGAACGTCCAATGTAATGAGAAATCAGGTTATTGTAGAAATCAACACCTACGGTAATCCATACCCATATGAAAGACGTGAGATCAAACCCTTTATAACCGAAATGATGGAGCGCCGATGTCTGAAGGAAATGATTGCCGACCTTGACATGAAGCCCTTCGTTTTGAATGTGCTTGACAAAAGGCGTACTCTCTGTGAAAAAGTGGTATCACTTTTGAGGTTCTCCTTTGAAGAAGACCCTACCGCAGGCCTTATCTCTAAGATACGACATTTCTACGATCTGCATTTTCTCCTCGGTGATGAAGAATGTAGCGATTATGTTGCCGGGGATTTGAAACAGAATCTCGTTGAACTTATCGAACATGACAAGAGAGAATTTGACCGTCCCCCGAAATGGCGAGACGCTCCCGTTCTGTCTTCGCCTCTGATTGTTGACTTCGATTCGACATGGAGCAAGATTGCCGCCGTATATCAATCTGAACTGTCGGTTTTGTCATATCGGACAATCCCCGGACCGAATGAAATCGCAGATTCAATGAAAGGACTCATCAAAGTTGTCATCGATGCCGTTCGATAGAAGCCGTCACGAATGTCATCCAGACAAGCTTAAGAATGCTTAAATCGAACCCTCGGACTTGCGAAGATGCCTGAAATATTGTATATTTGCATTCGCAATCCAGCCTTGCGGCCACGGCGAGAGAGCCGTCGGAAAATGAAAGAATTGATTCGTTACATACTCGTTACACAAGAAAAATGAGCGAGCGTAACTGATTGAAATAGCTGTATTTGGAGCATTGGGTTCAAGTCCCTCCATCTCCACTTGACGGGTCGGACAGATTCCGGCCAACAAAAGTCTAAACAAGACTAAACCGCAGAATATCAATCGATTCTGCGTTTTTTTTCCGTGCCTAAAAATGACGATTTAGGACCGTCATCGGACAGAAAAAAAGACCGCCACGGACGGCTATTCGTTACTATGTTCTACATGGAATATCCGAGCAACCCCAGAATCATTGGAGCGAGAAGAGCAGTGAAGAGACCGTTTAGTGTCAGCCCTATTGATGAAAATGCGCCAAAGCGTTCGCTGCGTTCCATAGCTGCGGAGGTGCCTACAGCGTGTGCTGCCGTACCGATAGACAAGCCACCTGCAATGGGCGAATGGATATGGCTCATTTTTACAATTTTAAACCCGGTCATTCCTCCGAAAATCCCGGTGGCCACTACCACCGCAGCAGTGAGGGATTCAATACCTCCCATGGCATTTGAGATCTCCATGGCTATGGGTGTTGTGACCGCCTTTGGCGCAAGCGAGATGACAACTTCACGAGTGGCACCGAATAAATCGGCGAGAAGTACTACGCTTACAATACCGGCAACACATCCTGCAAGTTCTGACAGCAGAAGCGGAAGAAGTTGCCGTTTTATGGACGAAAGCTGCTTGTAGAGAGGTACACCGAGGGCAACCACCGCAGGCTTGAGCCAGAAGTCGATGTATTCACCTCCCTTTTTATAGGCATCGTAGTCGATATCGCATATCAGAAGGAAAACAATCATTGCAGCTATTGCAATCAGGATAGGATTGAGCAGCTTTATTCCGATGCGTCTCTGAAGGAGCTGCGCGCCGAGGTAGAAGCCGAAAGTAAGTGCTATGAGAAAAAATTTGTTTTGCAGGAAATCCATTATTCAGCCTCCTTTGTGAATTTATGAGTCAACTTGGAAGAAGCGGAGCGCACAAGCTGGTGAACCCAACCTGTAACAGCAATGATTATGAATGTGCTCATGACAGTGGCGAAAACTATTGGAATCCATTGGTCGGCGATAATCCCGAGACAATTCATAAGACCGATACCTGCGGGCACAAAGAAGAATCCGAGATTATGCACAAGGAAACCGGAAAGTCTTTCCACCCATCCCAGCTTCACAATTCCCAATTTGAGCGATGCGCACAAGAGCACCATGCCGATAATGCTTGACGGAATCGGAATGCCTGTGAGATTAACAAGAAATTCGCCAATGGTGAGAAATGCAAACAAAACACCGAATTGTAGTATCATAATGTCAATCGAGTAATTTCGGTGCAAATTTAGATAAAAATTATGAAACTTCTGGTCTGCAGAATCAAAAATCCGAAGCCACGCAACTAAGAACTTGTTCATTGAATAATTCCAGCTATTCCACTCTATTGACATGACAGCCCGGAATATGTTCATGATGAGTTTCTATCTGCGCGGAATGAGTTTCATAGATATGGCGTTTCTGAAAAAAAGTGACCTTAAAAACGGATACCTCACCTATCGCCGCCGCAAGACCGGCCAACGGCTGATTATAAAATGGACAGCCGAAATGCAGGCGATACTGGCAAAATATCCCGAATACAAAAGTGACTACCTGCTCCCGATAATTAAGGCGCCTGACACAAACGAACGATCGGTTTACCGTAATGTCGGCTACAACATAAATCTTCGGCTGAAAACTATTGCTGAAATACTCTCTATCAATATGCCGCTGACAATGTATGTCGCGCGCCATAGCTGGGCTTCAGCGGCCAAAGCTAAAGGTATTCCTGTCAGCGTCATCAGCGAAGAAATGGGACACGATTCCGAGTCCACAACCCAGATATATCTCGCCAGCCTCGACGCGTCAGTAGTTGACAGCGCAAACTCAATAATACTCAATTCTCTGAAACCCAACAAATCCAAATAACCGTCGACAAGAGCGGCAAACCCTACTTGATAGAGATTGTCGCTCTTGTCAGCTTGCGATTTATCAGCCGATATACGTGATGAAGAAAGCTGTGATTCTGTCTCGCATGCTCGTATCAAGAGCATCTGAGCATGGTTGACAGGGACTGTTTGATATTGCAAAATTATATAAGTAAGGGCCATCGACTATTACCAATCTTACGTCTTTAGTTACCTTTATTACAGAATATCGGATTATCCTGTCGATAATAGACCAAAACTTTGTATTTTTGGAAAAAATAACTGCAATGGAAATCTACGCTGCCGACACAATCGATAGTTACAACCGTTTTTTCGGTTTCGAGACCCGACATCCCCTTGTCGGTATAGTTCGCTTCTCCGGCGACCGAACTGTCAGCCCATACGCCATGAGCTTCGGATTCTATTCGCTATTCCTGAAAAACACCCGGGGATGCAAAATCAGATACGGTAAAACCAACTACGATTTCGATGCCGAAACTGTCGTTTGTTTTGCTCCGGGCCAGACTATCGAGGTTCATCCGTCAGAAGGCCCCGCCGCCGAGGCTGTCGGACTGGTTTTTCATCCCGACTTGCTTTTCCGCACGCCTCTCGCCCGCAGAATAAAGGAATACTCCTATTTCGCCTACACCTCCAACGAAGCGCTCCACCTCTCCAGCGAGGAAAGCGCAATAGTTCAAGACTATATGCATAAGATTGAGAACGAGCTGCAACACGGCATCGACAAGTTCACGAAGTCGCTTATCGTGTCGAATATCGACGTGCTTTTGAACTATTGCATGAGATTCTATGAACGTCAGTTCATAACCCGCGAACCGCTGAACAACTCGACTATGCAGCGGTTCAGAAAATTTCTCGACGAGTACCTCGAACAAGGCATCGGAGCGGCCGAGGGAATTCCGTCTGTCAGATACTTCGCCGACAAAGTCTGTCTCTCCCCGAATTATTTCGGAGATCTCGTAAAATCCGAGACAGGAAAAACTGCCAAAGAATTCATTCAGCTACGCATGATCGACTATGCAAAGAACGCTCTGCTCGACCCTACCCTCGTAACCAAACAGATCGCCGAAAACATGGGATTCCAATATCCCCAGCATTTCATCCGATTCTTCAAACGGCAAACCGGTCTTACCCCACGCGAATTCCGGCTCAAAGCCATCTGACACACTGCCTAAAACATTCATCGGCATCACTTGCCGGACGGCTGAGAAATCCTTAACTTTGCGCTATAAGCCATGGACATTCTCAGAAAAGAAATCAACGCCATCTATGATGCCCAGAAACTCGACGTCGAAAGGCTGCCTTACGACGACGTCGGTATTTGTCTGAAAGATGCGATGAACCTTACCCGCGTAACAGACGGTTGTGTGGTCATGACCGATGCCGCCCGCGACTGCTGCCATATATTTGCAGGAAATATCGCGACAGTTCTGGGTCTTTCTTCTGAAAGCAACAGCTACCGGGCCAAGTTCTCTTCAGGCGACGAAGATATTATCTATAATCGTCTCCACCCCGAAGATCTTGTTGAAAAACGAATGCTAGAATTTGAATTTTTCAAATTTGTCGACCGGCTTTCTCCCGAAGAAAAAACTATCTACCGGGCTGCCTGCCGTCTGAGACTCCGTGACAAAAACGACCGCTACATACTTATCGACAACACAACCAGGATTCACAGACTTTCCCCGGAAGGCAAGATATGGCTTATTCTCTGCACCTATGATATATCAGCATTATCCGACTCAATGCCGGGAATCCACGCCTCGATAATCAACGGACTCACAGGAGATGTCCGAGCTATGAATTTCGACGACAGACGCAGTAAGATATTGACCGGTCGGGAAAAAGAGATTCTCCTGCTCATACGCGACGGCCTTCAGAGCAAGGAAATTGCCGACAGGCTCGGAATCAGCACATATACTGTCAGCCGCCACCGTCAGAACATTCTCTCAAAGCTGAGCGTCGGCAACTCTATAGAAGCCATTGCCGCGGCAACAGCTATGACTCTTATCTGACCCTATCTGAGCACAAAAACGCCGGGCCTTTCTATGAGAGACCCGGCGTTTGATAATAAGACCGATAATCAACGGATGTCGAGGACATAATAGCGATTGTCGCCGAGGAAAGAGAGTATGTAGATACCCTGATCAATAGACTCGAAATCAATCGAAGTCCGACCGTCGCTGTCCTTTTCGATTGATGAAGGCGCGATTCCTCCGATAAGTTCCGATTTCTTGTACGAACGGGCTGATTCGGGTTCAGAGACACGGTAGAGCGTCAAAACATTTTTAAGGTCTGACTTATGGCTGAATCCGAGCCCACCCTTATCGTTACGACTCACAACTGTAGCGGTTTCTTTCAGCATCGGTTCGCTGTTGAAGTCAACCTTGTCGCCTTTGGTCTGCTTAGGCTTCAGCTCCGATATGAGAGTCGTATCGGCATAGATCTTTCCGTCGGAATAGTCGAGCTTGGGCGCACGAACGGGCGGATAGGCAGGATTGACAGTATTCTCACGTCGCACAACATTATCGAGATTCTTGCGATAGATCTTGTCGTCAGAAGCGCTCATGACGTCGAGGTCGCCGGTAAGATAGTCTGTCATAAGCTCTACGCCCGAGAGCGTGGAACCGTCGTCGAAATAGAATGTCGTCAGAAACGGCGACTGACTGATAACCGACACGGAAGTGTCAACCGCGATCTTCTCCAGAATATTGACATTGTCCATCGGAATCTCCTGACCGGCTCCGTTTATCCATATAAGAATATGTTTCGACGGAACACGCTCGATAATTTTTCCCGAATAAACGCGTCTGGGGGTTGTTACCTTGTCGAGCAAACCATAGTCCTGATCTTTAGGGGCAACCCGCGAAGCCCGTCGGGCTATCATCTCATACGACAGAGTGTCGACAGCCTGCTCAAACGTGAGGATGTGGAATCCGTCAGAACCTTCGCGTTCGACGATAAACTCACCGCCCCACTTTCCCGGCATGGTGCACCGGCCGATTCTTAAATCTTCTGTTCCGGCATTCTTGGCGAATGTCGGGAACAGCTTTAACCCTTCGGCAATCTCTTCAGGAAGATTTTCGCGGGAAATAGTCTCGCTGAAAACACTTGTCACGGAATCGCTGACGATATGGCGCCGCGCGGCAACCGACTTGAATATCATCGAACCGTCAGAATTATGGGCCATAGGATAGCCATAGAGCATATCGCCCGATGCTGTCGTCAGGATCTCATAATCATAGTCGGGATTGACAGCGGCAAAAGCGCCGACAGCTGCGGCTGCAAGCAGCGTAACCGATATATTTCGTAGGGTCATTTCAATTTTTCGTGTTAGAATTTAACATAGAAAGGATTGACCACAATACCTTTCGAAGTTGTGCGGCCACCGGCCGACACTGTAACAGTGCGCAACTCTTTCTGGAACACTTTCGTGAAGACAGTGCTTACGCGACGCGAACCGTGAGCAGGAATCGAGATTGCCTTGTTGACACCCATCAATCCGTTGCCCGACACCCTGACCGTGGTGGAGACGGCAACATCGGTAGGATTCGTCAGCGTAACCGTAACTGCGGCATTGTCTTTGATGTCAGCCTTTGCGCTCTTCGGAGAGATGCTGATTCTGAGACGTCCGTTCTTGTTCGCCGAACCCGACTGGGAGTTATTATCGGCAAGGTCGGTCTGCTTGCTTCCGACCATGTGGGTTTCCCAAAGAATAAGGTTTGGCGTCGAAAGGGTCACGACAGTATTGCCTGTTGTCGGCGCAGCCATCGCATACGTCCTTGATTCCGAACCCGTGCCCTCGAGCGACTCGCTGTTTTTAGTCCCGTCGTTGTCCATTGTGAGTGTCAGAGGCTCGTTAGCATAGGATTGAGGAGTTGTCACAGTGAACTTGTCTGTTGCAACAGTTCCTTTTCCCTTGCGTCCTTTCTTTGACCGGGCGGCTACGACAGCATGTCCCGAGAAGGTTCCGTCCTCGAGTTTCAGAATACCCCACTTACCGTTTACCTCGGCAAGCGCATAACCATCGGCGAATTCCTCGGCATCGGTAAACTGTGCCGGAAGCACGATGGTGCCTGCGGTAGTGCGGTAGCCGGTCAGATTATTTCGGGTGAATGTAACCACGCCTCCGTTTTGAGGCTGCTTCTGTTCAGCAATCTCGACGTCGTCCTGATCATCATCGCTGACAAGCGCATAGTGGTCGTCGACATCATAATTCGCTATCTGACCGCGTTTGACAATCTGACCCTGAAGGTTGATTGTGAAAAACTCTCCTTTGTTGTTCTCAACATAGGCAGTGCCGTTGTTGAACGTCGTGGCATTATAGATCTTTCCGATCTCCTTGGCGGTCTTCAGCTCTGTGCCGGCGCGGTTGATATAGATAGTGGTCGCTTTTTGCTTGAACATATCCCGCGCTTTGTCGAGCACCTTTGTTATGCCCTGAAGCAATCCTCCCTTGGGTTTCTGGATAACAGCGGCATATCCCTCGCTGAACGGCCTCGGATTGAGATAGCGCATCGGGAGCACAAGACGCCCTGTCGGATCCATATACCCGTAAAAGCCGCTCTTGTTGCACACCGGCAGCAATCCTTCGCTGAAAAACGGATAGTCATCGACGTATGCTTCCTCGGCAACGGCCGTTGTCGTGAAGTCGTCATGGAGAATCCCCTGCAGGCGGTAGCGGCCGTCTTCGGCAGGTGTCAGAATGAGTGCCTGATTCTCGACAAACGGGGTGATCGAGTCAGTCGTATTGGGCACGATAGCACGACCCTCTCCGTCAATAATGCTCGAATAGACTCCGCGCTTGACGAGATATGTTCCGGGCGACAGCATCTCGATGTTCGAATATTTCGGTTCAACCGACCACGATGCTGTCTTGGCGCCGGCCTCGCCACCTCCCGACAGGGAGAGGACAAGGCCGACCAAAACAGAAATTTTCTTTAAGTCTGTCATCAGCAGTGAGAGTTATGGTTTTACTTCGAATCTGAAGGGCCTACCTCTTCATCATACATTTTCTTTAGATACTTGGCCTGACAAGCCTGACCGTAGGTCGTGCCGCCACCTCTGTAACCCCAGAGCACACCGACGAGCTGTCCGTTTTCGGGATTGTAGACAGGCGAACCGCTGGCGCCGCCAACAACTTCGCCCTGAATCTCAAACGAATACTTGCTGGGGATCTTGGTGCACATTGTCTCGCGGATAACAGGCTCGAGCGAGCTTGTCTTCTCGTCGAGAGCCCAGTTCGATCCGCGCGGATAGCCGATCCAGGTGAACTTCTCCTTCATCGGATCGAGTTTGCCGGTGAAATATGTCGAGGGATCGAACACAAACGTCACGTCTTCGGGCGTTTTCTTGGTGTTGAGCTGAAGAATGGCCAGATCGATGTCGTCGGTCGGAGAAACAGCCACGACCTTGCAACGCTCGAATTCGTCGGTATGGGTGTAGTTACGGCCGGCATATCCGACGCAAATCTCAACCATCTTGCCGGTGATCGTCACCTTGCATTTCTTCATCTGGCGGATAAGCGAGTTGATATAGTTGATCGGATTCTTCTCGCGGCCCGACTCATATTCTTTCAGCGCCTGATTGTAGATCATACGCCAGAGAATGAACACATTGGGTCGCATTGCGCCGGCGGTGTTGTAGGCCTCGAGCGCCTCGCTGCTGTTGATTGAGAAAGGCAGCTGCTGCTCGGCTACGAAACGGTCGACATCGGCACGCAGTTTGTCCTTGTCTTCCGACGACAGGTATTCCTGCTCCCAGGGCGAAGCTACATGGCGGTTAGTTCCCATGTTGCCATCGCGATCGAGGAAGAACGCGGTAGCGCTGTAGGCACGCGGCTCCCCGTAGGGAATCTCGCCCGGACGCGGATTGGCATCATTGGGGAATGCCTCGCGCATTACAGCAACCCAGATGTCATCATTGATCGGACATTCGTCAATCTTGGCGCAGAGCTGATAAGAAGCTGTCACATAAACCACAGCCTTGCGCACTTCGGTCGGGTCGACAGGCCGACCGCCCCCGTTTAAAATGGCTTTGATGCCGAAGATAGCGCCAACGATAACAGCCGCGGCGCCGATGCCGATAGCCGCCCATAAGAGCCAGTTGTTCTTCTTCGGAAGCAGGGGTGAAATCTCTTCGGTTATATCTTTATTACCCAGAGTGATGACATCGCCGCGGCGAACTTGCACCTCTTTATTGGGAGCAATCTTCATTCCGTTGACCGACGTGCCGTTGCGGCTGCCTACATCGCAGAGGTAAGCCTTTTTGTCTTTCTTTATGCGCAGAACAGCGTGATAACGGCTCACGTATGGATCGCTGACAACCATGTCGTTGCGATAATTGGAACCGATGTTATAGACGTGTTTTACATTGGTATTTTTATCGGGAACAGGAACCTGAGCCCAATTCAGAGGCACACTGCCGAACTGCACGAGGTCGCCACGGCGGATTTCGGTTTCTACTCCCGGTTCTATCCGTTGCCCGGCAACATATGTTCCGTTCGTACTGGATTTGTCCTCGATAAAGATTTTTCCATCGTCGAGAATCAGCAGTTCAGCGTGCAAACCGCTGACCACAGGGTTGTTGATTTGGATATTGCAGCCTTGGGCGCGTCCGATTTTAACAAGTTTCATATCGTAGTTATTAGATTGTATTTCTGCGTTGTTTTGGTTTGTTTACCGGCTCATTTCCCGTATCTTTCTTAGTCTCCTTTGGAGCCGGTTGAGCATTGCCGTTCTTTTTCTTCGGCTCGGGATTCTTCTTTTCCGGAGCGGCTTTCGGTTTCGGCGCCTTAGGTGCAAAGCCTTCAGGAATCTTGTCGCCGAGATCGGCAGGGGTAAATTCCTTGGTAGTGTCTTTCTTGGCTCCCTCCTGCGGCACGGGAGTTGTCACAGTCTCAACCGCATCGACAGGCACGTCGGAACGCACAGCGCGGTTAACAGCCATGACAGCCCAGAGGATTAGAACCAGAGCGACAACCCCGGCGACTGACCACATGGCTATTCTGAACGGTTTCGAAACATCAGGAACCTCTTTCCAGTCGAGGCTCTTTGTGCCGGCAAAAGTCACTGCATCACCGCGCTTGATGCGCGTCAGCTTCTCAGGCACGAGCTTGACTCCGTTGACCGAGGTGCCGTTGCGGCTGTAATCGATGATCTCGATCTTACCTGTCGGATAGAGGCGCATGACTGCCTGACGGCGGCTCATCATCGGGTCTTCGATAATGATATCGCAGTCGTCGCCACGTCCTATTGTGATGATTTTCATGCTTATGTATTTGTTAGTTTTTCGACTTAAGTTGATCGTTCGCGGTTCTGAGCATCTTGCTGATAGCATTTATCTGTCCGTCGCAACGGCTGGGGATAAACATTATTTTGGCATCAAGTTCATTAAATGCCTTATTAAGGAGCTCCTTGACTGCGGGGTTGTCATCGACCATCGGCAGAATGCCTTTCATCTGAGCCTTGATACTGTTGATCATTGAAGTCTTGGCATCCTTATCGGTCACTTTCTTCAAACCCTCTACCTCTTCGATGAGCTGGTCAAGCTGGCGTGTGAGATCGTCGACGCGCGCGTTAAGCTCTGAGGTGGCATCATCTTTTTCCGACTGGCCGAGCTCCGTCTGAGGTTCTGACTTCGGATTGGTCTGGGTTTCGGGGCGTTCCGGAACCACAGGCTTGACGTTCTCTACCGTCGGGTTCACGGGCTCCGTTGTCTCGCTCTTCGGACGCGCACACCATAATATGACATTGAGAATTATGCTGGCGGCGGCAATAACGGCAAGCGCTATCACCATTAACTTTGTCGTTTTATTCATTTTAACGGGGAGTGTTGAGTTGGTTGTTGTTTCAATGAGTGCCAGAGTCAGGTTATCGTGAGTTCCCCCGGCCTGACGCCCGGCGTCGTCGACACTTATCACAGTGTTGTCGACAGTGCCCCCGACATTCCTGTTAGAGGTAAGCATCGCTACGAGCTCGGGCTGAGGGAAGGCACCCCAGACTCCGTCGGAACAAAGCACGAACCTGTCGCCTTTCAGATACGGCACTTTCGTGACATCGCTGTGCATATTGGCGCCTGAATGCCCCAGCGCCTGTGTGATGATGTTCGAGTCTGATGATGTGCGCGCTTCCTCTTCACTGATGTCGCCGCGCAGGACACGCAGCATTACTCGTGAATGGTCGGTCGTGCGGTGAACAACTTTGCGTCCGCGAAGCTGATAGACGCGGCTGTCGCCGACATGGGCTATCAGCGCATAATCTTTAGTCAGCAGAAGAGCGGCCACAGTCGACCCCATCCCTTTGAGTTCAGGACGAATCTTCATTCCTTCGGGAAGGAATTTTTTGTCGGGGAATTTTGCTGCCAGCGGCGATTCCTGTCCCGTTGCCTCCATTATGGCGGCGTTTGCGGCGGCAATGGCAGCGGTGAGCTTCACTTCGGCATCTTCGACGCGCTTAACCTTCTTCATGCGCTCGGTGATGACAGCTGCAGCTATCATCGACGCCGTCTTTCCGCCGGGTCCTCCGCCCATTCCGTCGCAAACAAGCACAAGAAGTCCCACGGGGGTGTCGGTAAAGGCACAGGTGTCCTGATTCTCCGCACGTCCTCCGATACGCGACTCGGCATAGCCGACAGCTGGATATGATGTTGTTATTTCTTCCATTGTTTCTTGATTGTAGAGTTACAATAATAGAGCCAGTCCAACGCCGATAGCCGCAGCAGCGGCGCCTCCGATTGCTGCCGGGACAACCCATTTCGGCCTCGGAGGCTTGTTCAGGGCATAGTTCAGAGCATGTTTCAGCTCCGATGCGCTCTGATAGCGGCTTTCCCGGTCGGGCGACATCGCTTTCTCTATTACAGCCATCACATTGGGGTTCTGGTCGCTCAGGTCGGCTTCGACGTCGGGCTTTACGCCGACAAGCAGCTCATAAAGCGTCACTGCGAACTCATATAGGTCGGTGGTGGCGTCGACGTCAAGCGCACGCCCGACCTCAACATATTGCTCGGGAGCGGCATAACCCGGCGTTCCGAGCAGTCCGGCCGACGTTATCTCGTGAACCTCACGGGTGTAAGCTATGCCGAGATCCATCAGCCTGACATTGCTGTTGCCGTGCTCGACCATTATGTTCGATGGCTTTATGTCGAGATGATAGACCGGAATGCCGTGCAGATAGGTCAATGCGTCGAGAACGGGCATCATCGTCATGACAACCCTCCGCGTGAAATCGTCGAACTGTCTGAGATTGCGGTTGACATGTTTGTCTATCGAAATGCCCGACACATAATTGCTCACAATAAATATCGGACCGCGGTTCGGAAGCGGCTCGCAGAGGCCAACAGTCTCTATGAGATTCGGATGGCGGAACCGCAGCTGGGCCTCTTCGCGGGCGCGCTGGCGCACCGACGGTATGTTCGCGAAACGTGGATTCACTATCTTGATTGCCACCGGACGGTTGTCGGCCATCGAGCGGCCTGCAAAAACCGTTCCCATAGCACCCTGCCCGAGCGGCTTGCTCTGCGGATCAAAAGCAAACTTCTCGCGTCCGACTGTGATATATTCCGTAGGCATTGTTATTGCATATAAGAGATGACTGTCTGCTTCTGATGCTCGGCCTTGACGAGAATCGCATTGTTGTTCTCGGCCTTAGCCTTTTCGATGGCCTTGGTATAGTAGTCGATGGCTTTCGGAAGATCGCGGGTAACAAGACCACCGGTTATGGCCTCGCCTCCGAAATATGCCTCGCCCATATAATACAGGGCTTCGGCGCTGTCGGGATTGAATCGGAGGGCCAGCGAAAGCATCTCGTATGCTTTCTTGTCGTCCTGAGGGACAGCGGCGTATGTCTCGTCGGTAGCGATGTCGAGGTCGTGGTTATAAAGCGCGCGCAGAGTCAGAGCGGCCGGAGCCGACGACTTATAGCCGGCATCGACAACCTTCTTCAGCTCGGCCACAGCCTCCTGGGTCTTGCCGGCTGCCAATGCCTCGCGGGCTGTGCGCGTTATAAGCGCGGCACTGCGATAGGTCTTACCGTCGCGGCTGACGGTCTTCTCTTCGCTGCTGTCTATGATGCCGTTGGCTGGAAGCGACGTGTCGGCAAGCTCCTGCGTCTCGTTGCCGCCACCTGTGTAGTCCCCCTTGTCGGCAAACACGATTCCGAGCACTACGGCCACTGCTGCGACTGCCGCCGCCACAACGCCAATAAGCCATTTCTTGCTTCCGCCGCCGTCAATAGCCGGAATTTTGATCGTCTTGCCCGTCGTCGTCTTCATATGACGTTCGTTACGCTCGAGATCGACGCGGAATTCCGCTGCCGAGATATATCGGTCGGTCTGTTTCTTGGCCGTGGCTTTCTCGACAACCTTCCGCAGCTCCTTATTCTTGATCTGCGACAAAGGCAGCTTGTTCTTAAGCTGCATTTCGAGCACTTCATGGTCGGCGCCCTCGAACGGGAGCGAGCCGGTCAGTAGCTGATACAGCATTATGCCGACGGCATAGATGTCGGTGGTCTCGTTCTGATGCTGGACATCGCCGGTGACGAGTTCGGGAGCGGCGTAGGCAGCTTTACCCATGAACTGCCCTATCGACGTCAGCTGACGGTCTTGCGTGGTGATTGTCTGGAGTTGTTTGGCGATACCGTAGTCGATGAGCTTCACATTTCCCTTGACTGTCACCATAATGTTCGACGGATCGATGTCGCGGTGGATGAAATGCTTGTCGTGCATGGCCATAAGGCCCGACAGAACGCTCTTCACGATCTCGGCGGCAAAGCCTTCGCGGTCGGCCATCATGCGCTGATAAAGGGTCTGGGCGTAGGGCACGATATTTCCCTGCGCGTCGGTCGTGCGGCCTTTCAGCAGGTCGCCGAGCATGACACCCTCGAGCAGTTCGCTGACAACATGGTAGCGTTTGACGCCGTTGGACTGTTCAACCTCGATAAAGCCGTACATTCTGACGAGATTCTCACTGCTAATCTGTATCGAGGCCTCGCGACGGGCACGTTCGATAACCCCCTCCGACAGATCATCGAAGAGAAATTTTATCGCTACCGGCTCGCGAGTGTTTGTGTTTTCATCTATGCGCCAGCCTTTCATAACCTGGCCCATACCGCCCACTCCGAGCGGCGCCGCGTCGGTGTCGACTTCGTAGTGGATTCCGGCTCTGCGTTCGTTATCGCCCTGAAGCTTGATAAAGCCCATGATCAGAGAAATTTGGTACCGCCTGACGCGAGATTGTCTACGCCGTCAATGGCCATCGTTCCGTTCGACGCGCGGTTAGCGCCGGAATAGGGAGAGTTGGTGTTGTCGTAACCGCTGAAGGGAGGCACATTGGGAGCAAATTCGTCGTCCCCCTCGAGAGCCATGAAGTTCTCGGCCACTTTCAGTCCGTATTCATTGGCGTTGACAAGAAGCAGAAGAAGCTCGTAGTTGTCGCCTATCTTTATGATGTCATTGTTCTTGCAGTCATACATGCCGAAATCGAGTTCTTCGCCGTTGACGGTAATGCCGTTTTTCGAGCCCTCGTCGCGAATCTGGGCAACGAGCCTGTGGTCGCTCTTGAGCTGCTTCACATTCAGCAGGGCGTGGATTACCGAAACGGTACCCTCCTTAAGGATGACGTCGCAATCGGCGTCACGGCCGATCTTGTTGCGTCCGATATGGACAGGCCAGTATTCGCCTATGCCCTTGCGCGATATCGAATAAAGGAATCCGACCACCGGGGCTGTAGGAGCGGTTACAGGTGTATCGGGAGTGTCGGTTGCTGCTTTGTGCATTCCGGGCACTACGGTGCCGTTTGTAGCCGATGAAGCGCCGCGGCTATAGATGTCGCCTATGCCGGGAGCCTGTGTATTGTTCTGTGACATAATTATTTAGGTTTAAATTACTTGTTTTGCACTGATTAAGATGTCGAACTGCGATTTCAGTTCTCTGAACAATAGGCAAAAGTGGTTAAAAATCCCTGCGAAAACCGCCTTTTAATGTTAAAAAGACTTTAAAGTCATCAAAGACATTAAAGTCCTTAAAGCAATAAAGTGCTAAAAAACGCGCAGCCCGAAGGTCGCGCGTTCTGTGGTTATTGTCTTATCATTTAATCTGTCGGAGCTACAGCCGCACGGATATCGCTGTCGGGATTAATGGTACCCTCTTCCGGCTCATCGCCGTTTCCGGGAACGCCATCATCGTCAGCCACGATCTTGACAGGCAATACGATATAGGCGATACCGGCCGCGCGGTCAACCTGATAGACGATCGAGCGTATTTGCATTATGTAGTCACCCGGCTCCATTCCCTCAGTGTCGACGGTGATGCCGAACGGCTCCACAATAGTTGTCCCAAGAAACTGATAGTTCCAATAATATGAAGTAGCGCCAAGCGTGGCGGCCTTATAGCCCGATTTGGGCGTAACCTTAATGGCGTCGATATTCAGCTCTTCCCCCTCGACGACATAATAGACGCCGTCGACTTCGGTAGCGCCCGAATAGTCGACCGAGATATTGACTTCGGGAAGTTCGTCGTCGTTACTGCATGAACTCAATGCGAACGGCAGCGCTAACAGCAGTGCGTAAAGAATCTTTTTCATTGTCGTTTAGTATTTGATGTTTTCCTTAAAACAATTTCACGCGCGAATAGGTTGACCATCACTCCGATATAATTTGTAATTGTATTTTTTTTCGAAAAAATTTTGCCACATAAAAAAAAGGCACTATCTTTGCACTCGCAAACGAGAGAGTTAGCAATTACATTTCGGCTCCTTAGCTCAACTGAATAGAGCATCTGACTACGGATCAGAAGGTTACAGGTTTGAATCCTGTAGGAGTCACGAACATAATACGGCTCCTTAGCTCAACTGAATAGAGCATCTGACTACGGATCAGAAGGTTACAGG
>OGQN01000489.1_pt1 | contig 36411 bp, 32 predicted proteins | sample 1553231 | NCBI WGS metagenome assembly OGQN01 (sample SAMEA2579950, study PRJEB22360) | human gut metagenome | biome: human gut; feature: human-associated habitat; material: faeces | place: Denmark | collected 2008/2010 | reverse complement strand
ATGCGGACACGCTGACCACCGAGCTGGCCGAGCTGCTGATCGACCGGGTGCTGGTATATCCCGATAAGCGCATCGAGATCGCATACAAAATCCAGGACATTTTTGATTGAGGTGGCAGTCATGAAAATCGCTTTCTATTGCAGAGTGGACGGACAGGGCTTTGGCTTTGTCCTCCCCGATGAAGCTGACAAGCTCCGCGAGTTTTTCGCCGAGCATCAGGATAAGCCTGCGCTTGAAAATCCATCAAGCGCAAGCTAAAAATTTTTGTCGTGTGCTTGACATACGGGTGCCGGACACCATGACATTTGCGGGCACGACGTATACGCTTTTACCCACGCCGAAGTCCTTTAACCTGCGCGGCAGATATCACGCTTACGTCTCAAAGCCGTATGTCGTTGTTCTGCCGGATTATGCGGAAAAAAGTCAAGTCATCACGCCCACCGAGTACTACTGCATCTCGCTCGGCAAACTGAGAGATGAGGAACAGCAGACGTTTTACGATGCGATCCGCGAAGACGTTACGACCATCATGCCGGACGAAGAAAGCGTATTCTGGGACGAAGACGGATACTTCAATTTTGAGTGCCGTGCCGAAAATACGAAGGAAATTCGCAACATGTATGGCAGCTTCCTCTTTATGGGCATCTCGCTCGGCTTTGTGTTCACCATGGCGGCCGTGCTCATCATTTACTATAAGCAGATTTCCGAAGGTATGGAGGATAAGAACCGCTTTGCCATCATGCAGCAGGTCGGCCTCAGCCAAAAGGAAGTAAAGCACTCTATCCATACGCAGATTTTGACCGTTTTCTTCCTGCCGCTCATCACAGCCGGCATCCACGTGATGTTCGCGTACCCCATCATCCGCGCTATTCTGCGCGCTATGATGCTCAGCTCCGAAACGGTGTTTATTACCTGCACTGTCGCGTCGTTCCTCGTATTCTCTGTGCTCTATGCGGTCGTCTATGCCCTCACCGCAAAGGTGTATTACCGCATCATCAGCGAAGACAACAAATAGAGATTACAAGATTTATTCCTGCAAAAAGCCCTCCGCATCCCGAAAAATCGGAAGCGGAGGGCTTTGCAATTTTTGTTTGAAGATTAAACGTTGAAGCGGAACAGAACGATGTCGCCGTCCTGCATCACATACTCCTTGCCTTCGCTGCGTACAAGGCCTTTTTCTTTCGCGGCCGCCATGGTGCCGCATGCCATCAGGTCGTCAAATGCAATGACCTCGGCACGGATGAAGCCGCGCTCGAAATCGCTGTGAATTTTGCCCGCAGCCTGCGGGGCCTTCGTGCCCTTCTTAATCGTCCAGGCGCGCACCTCGGGCTTGCCGGCGGTCAGGTAGGAGATGAGACCGAGCAGGGAGTAGCACGCGTTGATGAGGCGGTCAAGGCCGGATTCGGTCAGACCCATGTCGGCGAGGAAAAGTTCTTTTTCCTCCGGGTCCATGCCGGAAATTTCGGCTTCAATCTCCGCGCAGATCGGCAGCACAGCAGCGTGCTGCTCGTCGGCGATCTTCTTCACGGCGAGATAGCCGGGGTTGTTTTCAATGCCGTTTGCAAAGTCGGATTCGCTCATGTTGGCGGCGAAAATGATGGGCTTGTTCGTCAGCAGGTTGACGGAAGCGAGCAGCTCGGCTTCCTCCTCGTCACACGCTACGCTGCGGGCGGGCTTGCCGGCATCCAGCGCCTCGTGTACGCGCTCAAAGAACTCCAGCTCGCTCTGGTACTTCTTGTCCGCCTTGATCATCTTTTTCGTCTTGTCAATGCGGCGGTCAAGCACCTCAATGTCGGAGAGAATCAGCTCAAGGTCGATTGTCTCAATGTCGCGGGCCGGGTCGATGGAACCCTCGACGTGAATAATGTCGTCGTTTTCGAAGCAGCGCACCACATGAACCACTGCGTCCACCTCGCGGATGTTGGAGAGAAACTTGTTGCCGAGGCCCTCGCCCTTCGACGCGCCCTTCACAAGACCCGCAATGTCCACAAACTCGATCGTCGCCGGGGTGAACTTTTCCGGCTCGTACATTTCTGCCAGCTTATCGAGGCGCTTGTCCGGCACGGCAACAACGCCCACGTTCGGCTCAATGGTGCAGAACGGGTAGTTCGCAGACTGCGCCCCCGCATTCGTGATCGCATTAAAAAGTGTGCTCTTGCCGACGTTCGGCAGACCGACGATACCTAATTTCATATTTATCATTCTCCTTAGAAAAATTCCCGGATTTACTGGGCTTTTGCGATTTGGCTTTTGGATTTTACGCCATTTTTACGCCATTCTCGCATTAAAATATATCGGTTTTTATCAGAATCCCCCGTTTTCAGGGGGATTTTACTGCTGATAAATGTCCGAAATCAGCGCTTTTGGTATTGCACCGATTTTTTTACTAGTTTTTTTCTGCCTGCTGATTTACTGTCTACGCCATTTTTTACGCCATTTACGAATGGCTGATTAATAGACCGCATCTTGCTGGAACTGGATCATCGCCTGATTCATGGATTCATCGGTTACATGAACATATCTATCCATGGTTGTTTTTATGCTGGCGTGTCCCAGAAGGGTTTGCAGTATTTTAGGGGGCATACCGCTTTCGATTGCACGGGTTGCGTATGTGTGCCGCAGAGCATGCATACATACCCGCTTGATACCGGCTTTATCGCAAAGTTTGTAGAGGTGGGTATCATAAGAACTGTTTTTGTTCGGTTGCCCGGTGCGCCAGTTGATGAAGACAAGATCACGCATCACAAGTTTAGCCATCATGCCCGTGCGTCTGTCCACATATTCAAGAGTTTCAGATAAAGCAGGAGATTCATATCTCTCGTGCCTGTTATCCCATAATTTCTTGAATATGTCGTACGCCCTGTCTGTCAAGGGAATCGTCCGATAGCTTTGCTGGGTTTTCGGAGGACCCGCTCGCCAGAATTGCTGCGCATGGCGAAATTCGAGTGTCTTGTTTACTGTAAGCATCCGATGCTCAAAATCGATTGCATCCCATGTCAGTCCGATCAGCTCACCGGTACGAAGTTCGGTTTCAAGAATCAGCGCGTATTGCTCGTAATTGTGTGATTTTCGGGCTGCTTCAAGAAATTTGCTTTGTTCCTCACGGGTGAAGAATTTGATGTCATCTTTCGCACGCACAGGTTTTGAATATCGAACTCCGTCCATAGGGTGCTTAGCGATCACATCATTCATCTTGGCTGCTTTGAACATGGTTCCCATGGCGATATAAGTCTGCCGAATGGTAGAGCCTGCATAGTTTGCATCCATATCAAGAAGCACCTTCTTGCAGTGCATCGGTTTAACATTGGAGATAAGCATTTTACCCATAACGGGCTTGATATTATGTTCGTACCTTTCCCTGTAATTTCTGAGAGTATTGGGAGCAAGATCGCCCACAATGTTTTCTATCCAGAAGTTAAACCACTCATCGACTGTCATATCTGTAGGAACAAAAATATCGTCGTGTTTGTCAGCGTATTTGCTGTCTTCAATCCAGTTGCGCGCTTCGGGAAGTGTCTGAAAATACTTCTCGTGCCGTTTTCCGAATCGGTCAACAAATCTTGCGCTGTACAGACCGTCTTTTCTTTGATGAATACCTTTTCCACATTCCTTGCCTTTGAGGTTTTTGCCCATAGTTTTACTCCTTTCTGCCTGAGCGAAAAGAGCACACTACTAAATTCTAATCTTAGCATAAAGTGCTCTTTTTCTCAAGGCATAATTTGAAACTTTTCTTCTTTCGTTAGCGATTTATGTTAGATGATCAGACTCTGACTGATATATTCTTCGAACTCCTTGCGTTTTACCAGCTTTTTGGTGCCGACATACCGGCAGTATGCCGACGATGACGGCGAAGAAAGCTGTGAAGAGATTTGTGGAGATGACACATATGAACCGCTTCGCACACTGGTCCAAAAGGAGTTGACAGAAACGCTTTTCTCTGCTTACAACGCACTCTCCTACCAGGAACAGGAAGTGATTCGTATACGCACCGGGGTCTGCCCGGATTGCCATAGGGTGCAAAACCGGAAATATAAGTCTCCCACCTTCTATGAGACCGCCATAACCATTGGCCTTTCTTCTGCAGAAGCGGCTGAGAAGATCTATAGAGAAGGGAATAGGAAGATGAGGGGGACTCTTGCCAGTTCTTTTAGCGGTAGAAAGTAGCTGATTTTCTATGGCGATTACGTATGGAATTAACCTTACTCGTTGCGATAGTTCATTCCTTTCCACCAATATCCTCGCGTTTGGTTTTCAGAAGCTTCTGCTGGACACTTCGGGGTTAATAAGTTATAATTAATTCATATCACTAGAAAAGGAGATGCCATATGAGAATTGCAATGTGTGATGACGAACCCATAATTCTTGATGAACTGCAGAAGTTCTGTACTGCTTGCTATAAGCGTGCCGGTATCTCTCCAACGTGGCTGGTATCCAGTGATCCTAACTGCTTTATAGATGAGCTCGAAGCATTTGCGCCGGAACTCATATTACTGGACATTGATATGCCGCGTCTTACCGGATTTGATATTGCCGGAGAATTGCTGCAGCGGAACAATCGAGCTCTTTTGATCTTTATTACGAATCAGGAATCTCTTGTATACGAAACATTTCAGTACAAACCATTTGATTTTGTTCGTAAAAGCCGTTATCATGAGGATCTCGAACGTGTACTACTCCGTGCTGCACACGAAGTATCCGCAAGGATCGATGCCTTTACATTTCGTTCTGGCAGCGTTTCCGTCCGACTCCCGTTCTCTGACATCACACATCTCGAAGCTGATGGAAATTACGTAAAAATATATACTGCGGCAGATTGTTATTCCTGTCGTTCCACCATGCGTGAAATGCAGGAACAGTTTGATTCTCACGGATTCGTACGTATACACAAAGGCTTTCTGGTAAATTGCTCCGCTGTGCACCTGCTGCACACGGTCAGCATAACGCTGGAAAACGGAACAGAGCTCCCCATTGGGCGCGCTTGGGCAGAGAATGCCAAGCAGCAAATCATGCGGTCGTTCCGCTAAAGAGGTTATTCTATGCGAAAGAAAGTACTAGAACAGGAATTTATACGACTGAACGCAGATTATAAAGCTTTGCTGGACGAAACGATTCAGCTACGCGAGAAGGTAGCTACAGCCGATGAAGCTTTGGAAAAAATGCGTGCTACAGAAGAAAATGTGCGTTCTATCCATGAAAATACGCGTCGCTTAAAGCATGATATGCGCAACCATCTTATGGTCATCGCTATGTCTTTAGGAAATGAAAAGTATGATGAAGCTCGTACTTACACTGCACAGATTTTGGACAAGCTTAATCTGGAGTACTCTTATATTGACAGTGGAAATGCGCTATTGAATTACATTCTGAATTTAAAACTGCAGCAAGCCCAGCAGATGCAGGTACATATGCAGCTGCAGATAGAGAACCTTAAATTCCAAAAAATTGATAGTGTCGACTTCTCTTCTCTATTAACCAATCTACTCGACAATGCTATCCACGCCGCAGCAAACTCGGATAAGCGGCAAATTTCCGTATCCATCAGTAAAAAGCGCGGATATGAAGCTATTTCGGTACGAAACAGTATCAATTCCTCTGTTTTGGCAGTTAACCCGGATCTGCATTCTACACATGCGGAACCGGAAAAACATGGCATGGGAATAAAGCAGATTCGAGCCATTATAGAAAAATACAATGGTTTGCTGGATATTTATGAAGAAGACCTTGTTTTCTGTGTGAACGTTATGCTGCCGGCAGGCTGAGACAGCAGTCAAAAAAATGATTATTAATAAAAAAGACAAGAATGAACCGTATTTTTACAGTTCACTCTTGTCTTCTTGTTATGCTTCGTGTTTGTATATTGCTTTAACAATTTCCTCGATAGGTGTTTCAATAATACTGATATCCTGCATTTTGCAGTGACTTGCCAGAAAAGCAAGTGCCTCTCCGGGCTGAAAATCCGACTGAGAAACATGGTATATCGACTCTGCGTCTTTCTTTTCAATCAATTCAAATCTAGTATCCTGAATCGCTTCTTTTGGATCGGCAAAAGTTACGCGGATACTGTAGCCTTTGGAGTACTGTTCCTTGAAGGCGTTGAGACCGCCGTCATAAAGAACACTACCGCTATTGATCAGAACTAAACGGTCGCATACACTCTCGATATCTGTCATATCGTGTGTTGTCAACAGTACCGTCGTGTTTTTCTCTTTGTTGATTTCCCGCAGAAACGCGCGGATATTATCCTTTGCGAGGACATCAAGACCAATTGTAGGTTCATCCAAATAAACTACATCAGGATCATGTATTAATGCGAGTGCCAGATTTGCGCGCATTTTCTGTCCTAAACTCAGCTGACGCGCAGGTTGCATAAGGAATTGATCGAGTCCAAGCAAATCGCAGAACATCTCTACATTTTTCTTGTAGGTCTTTTCTTCAATCCGGTACATCCCACGAAACAAGTCCAGTGCATCTTGTACCGGCAGATCCCACAGGAGCTGAGAGCGCTGTCCAAAGACTGCACCCATATGTAAGGCGTTCTGCTTTCGATTTTTGTACGGCTCAAGATTACCAACTTTTACATAGCCGCTGGTGGGCAACAGAATACCCGTGAGTATTTTGATTGTCGTAGATTTGCCCGCTCCATTCGGACCGATATATCCGACCATTTCACCTCGATTAATTTCCAGAGAGATATGGTCTACCGCGCGTTTCGTTAGATACTGCGGTGCAAAAAAGTTTTTCACATTTCCAAAAGCGCCATTGCGTCTATTTTTGATTTTGAAATCCTTAACAACATCATGTAATTCTATATAAGCCATAATAAACCCCTTTCTTATGTTCCGGTGCTTTCGTATTTATTAATGACTGTCCTCCAAGCGAGGAGTAGTAAGAGTACCATCACAATTGCAACGAGAGGAGACAAATATTGGATAAACACTGGAAAAATACCCATGTCCTGTTTTCCAAGTAAAGGCTGCAGTGGATAAAACGTCGTGAATCCAAGAGGTATGAAAACGGTCAGAATGATTTGCAAAGGTGTGCCGAAAATAGAAAGCGGATACTGAACAACATCCTTGAAAACATATGTAATGTTCTTAAGAGAAACATTGCCAATGGCTACAACACTTGGAAGCGAGGAAATCAAAAAGACGCATCCGGAGATAATGCCGCCCGATACCAATGTGATAACTAGCCAAAGTATGCCCCAAAGATTTAGTGTAACACCGAGAGAAATAAAGCTGAAAATCATTACAGTGGCAGATATTGTAAAGTGCGTAATATATCCAACATTGAAATTCGTGAATATTGCAAGGAAAAGTGAGTGTACCGGTCGAATCAGATAACTGTTCAGGTCACCAGTGCGGGCAAGATTCGGAAGCTGTCTGCAAAGGTCATGTGTAAATGTTGAACCGATTGCGTATGTGAATTGTGAGAAAGAATAGATCAGAAGTAATTCTCGAGAATTCCATCCGTTGAGAGATCCAAACCTTGAAACCAAAAGATACAAAGCCAGATACCGAAACACAAAGTTTGTACCTTGAGCCAAGATACCCATAATGAATGAAAAGCGATACTCGTTTTGAGACCGCCACTGTGTGCGAATAAATTGTTTTGCCAAGAATAGATAGAACATTACGGACCTCCTTTCTAGTCAACCGCCCTGAACTACGATTTTCTTTTGTGCCCGATACCACACAAAGCGTTCCAAAAGCAACAAACCGAGGAGCCACAGTACTTGTAAACAAAGATTGAAAATGATTTGATTCATAGACAGACGCCCTAAATACATTTCCATCGGTATAAACAGAACACAGCGGAACGGCATAAACCATGTAATGATATTCAACTTGTCCGGCAAAAACCAAAAAGGAACCATTTCTCCTCCAAAAACATACATTGCTGCTGTCAAAAACCATTGGATATACCAAACATTTCCAAGCCAGAAAGCCGTATAGCCCAATATTGTGTTGAGAAGTAAAAAGATCATATTTCCGAGAAGAGCACTCAATAGAAAAAATAAAACGTCCGCGAGTGTGGCGGGAAACAAGAGTGCATTGTATACAATTTTTGCAGCTACAATGCAGGGAAGAATGCATGTGAAGAAATTAAACATTTTCTCTCCTAATTCCATTGCCGCATGCTGTGCGAGCAGGTTCATGGGACGAACCATCTGCTGGCCAACCTCTCCAGAATAAACGGCATCACCAATGCGGACACCGGGCCAAAGCTGCATTCCCACCAAAAATGTTGAGGAGATCACACTGTATGTAATTGCCTCTGAAAGTGTTGCTGCAGGGTCGACGTTTTGCGCATAGAGCGCATTCCAAACGGATACATTGATAAGTACTGACATGAAACTGTAAATCAGATTGACTAATACATTGATGCGATAGACCGATTGTGATCGAAATGATCGTCGTGCCAAATCGAACCATAACACAATACTATTCATAACATATCCTCCTTTTTGCTTGAATATAATATGCGAAATAAATCTTCGACCTGCGGTTCGTGAATAAGTATTTCAGACGCGTTGCAGGTGTGCAGGACATGATCAATAATGTCCGCTGCCCGAACTGATTCAGGATCGAAAGTGATTTTCAAATCTCCATCATTCCAACTGAATCGTTGTATTGGAAGATCCTGAAAGTCGGGAACTCCATCGAGAATTTGGAAAACCAACCGATTCGACAGTAAATAGCGATGACGCAGATCAGATAAGTCTCCTGAATATATACATATTCCCTTATCTAACACGATAGCTCGAGTGCAAATTTTATCCATATCATTCAGATTTTGCACCGCTAATAGGATTGTAGTTGAATACTTCTGGTTCATTGTCAGTAAAATCCGAATCATCTGTTCCTTCATTGAGGCGTCCACACCGACAAATGGCTCGTACAGTAAAAGCAGTTCGGGCATAGAAGTGATTGCTTCATAAAAGCGAACGCGTGCGAGTTCGCCGCGAGACAGCTGATGTACCTTTGATGAAAGCAACGCAGAAAGCTTTAATGTTTCAAAACACTCCTTCAGAAAATCATCTGCATCGAAAATTGCGTTTTTCTTTGGAGATACGATTCCAGACACGCGTTCATCAGGTAAAGATTCGGGAAGAATGAACGTCATACGGTTCCGGTCGATACGGCTCATCTGCAGCGGTGTACGGCAAATAAGACTCGGATTCTTCCCCATGACCCACAGTCTCCCATGGTCCGGATTATAGATACCGAGAATTAACCGAATAAGCGAACGCTTCCCACTGCCATTTGGGCCGATCAAGCCAACACAATCTCCTTTTTCAATATGAAAGTTCAAATCCCGTAACTTGAGACCGTTACCCGAAAAGCTTCGGCTTAAATGTTCTGCTGTGATCATTCGCGCGCCTCCTTGTTTCGTGTTTATATTTTATCTAAATTTGGGATGAATTCAAGGTGGTTGTGATAAACAGCGTTCAGGGTGGGATATAAAACGCATAATGACACGTTTGCAGCAATTGTTTCTTATGCTCTTATGAATAGATTGAGGACTGGAATACTTAATAAAATGCGTGAAATTGTATCATCTGCAAATATCGAGAAAATACATCTCGTTCTATCGACCTCTAGTGACTTTACTTTTTTCTTATCTCAGGGATTCAGTAAGTATCATGATCCGGAAATTATTGTATATCAGTACGATCGCAGTGATTCTCAGAAATATCCTTGGGGAGTTTCCAATAAGGCGCTTCCGACATCCGCGATCATTCGACAGACCTCCCAAGAACATTAATATCCAATAAAGAAAACACCCGGAGATGAGGGGTTAGCTCCCATCTCCGGGTGTGATTGTTTTTTTGTAGTGTGTATTCTTTTCGCAGCTGTACCGTCAAAAATCTACTACGCCATTTTTACGCCATTTCTGCGTGGGATGGCATTGAGATATATACGTTTTTATGCTTTTGGGTATTCTGAAAAAGCGCATGAAATCTAGTTTTATCGGCATTTATAAGGGAAAATGGAAATATGAAAACTTAGGTAGGGGACTCCGATACCTAATTTCATCTATAAAACCATCTTTCTTTGAATGTAGTCATGATGTAAACTCATACATAATCAGTATAGCATATTCCCCCTGCGCCTGCAAGAAAATTCTTCTGCTTTTTCCCTAAGCCCAAAAAGAAAACGGGCTTCTGCCGAATTGCCGCGGCGGGGCCCGTTCCTTTATGTGTGAACTTGCGATGTGTGCAATCTTGTTCTCTTATGCGTTTTCCTGTTCTGCGAGTTTTCTGCCCATGAGCACGCCCATGCAAGAGGCCATCATCAGGCCGCGCGTCCATCCGCTGGCGTCGCCAAGGCAGTGCAGGTTGTGAATGCTTGTGTTGAGGTCCGTGTCCATCTTCACGCGGTTGCTGTAAAACTTCAGCTCCGGCGAATAGAGCAGCGTCTCCACGGCGGCGAAGCCCGGGACGACGTGATCGACTGCCTGAATGAAGTTGATGATGTTCACCATGGCGCGGTACGGCATGGCAGAGGTGATGTCGCCCGCCACCGCGTCCGGCAGAGAGGGGCGCAGGTTCGAGCGAGAAAGCTCTTTCTGCCACGTGCGCTTGCCGTCCAGAATATCGCCGTAGCGCTGCACCAAAATGTGTCCCGCGCCCAGCATGTTCGTCAGCTCGCCCACCTTCTGCGCGTATTCGATCGGCTGATTGAACGGCTCGTTGAAGTTGTGGGAGCACAAAATGGCGAGGTTTGTGTTATCGGATTTTTTATCTTTATAGGAATGGCCGTTCACGACGGCGAGGTTGTTATCGTAATTTTCCTGGCTGACAAAGCCGCCCGGGTTCTGGCAGAATGTGCGCACCTTGTTTTTAAACGGCTTCGGGTAGCCGATGAGCTTCGATTCATACAGAACGTTGTTTACGGTTTCCATGACCTCGTTGCGCACCTCTACGCGCACGCCGATGTCCACTGTGCCCGGCGCATGGGCGATGCCGTGGCGGGCGCAGAGCTTATCAAACCAATCCGCGCCGCGTCGGCCGGCTGCCACAACGGTCTGCTTCGCGTAAACGTCGTATTCGTTTTGACCCTCCGCAACGTGCACGCCGATGCAGGTGTCGTTCTTTAAAATGAGGTCGCTGCACGCGCAGCCGAAGCGAATCTCCACGCCGTTATTCAGAAGATATTGCTCAATCGCGTAATAAATCTCCTGCGCCTTCTCTGTGCCGAGGTGACGGATGGGGCAGTCGACGAGCTTCAGGCCGGTCTGGATGGCACGCTTGCGAATTTCTTTGACGGCTTCCTTTTCGCTCACGCCCTCCACGCGCGTGTCCGCGCCGAACTCCAGATAGATGGAATCCGTGTATTCAATAAGCGACTGTACGGTGTCTTCGCCGATCAGCTGGGGCAGGTCGCCGCCAACTTCCGGGCTGAGGGACAGCTTGCCGTCCGAAAACGCGCCCGCGCCGGAAAAGCCTGTTGTAATATGGCAGTACGGCTTGCAGTTCATGCAGTGGCCGGTCTGGGCCTTAGGACATTTGCGCGTTTCAATGGAACGGCCTTTTTCCAGCAGCAGAATTTTCTCCTTGCTGCCGCGGCGCAGAAGCTCCATCGCGGTAAAAATGCCGGCAGGACCGGCGCCGATGATGACGATATCCGTGTTCATGTTTGACCCCAACTTTCTAAAACTGACAGATGAATTTGCGTATGAATTTCAAAATACAACTCTATGCAAGACCCGGTTTCGGGTAAATCGGCACATAAAAAGGCCGCCCTGTGCCCGAACGTATACACGAAGCCCGTAAGCGGCTTCGGTATAGTCGGCACACAAGGCGGCCGGTAGAGACATTCACCCAAGTCGTGAATTTATATGACCGATCAGCAATTCAAAATTATATCAGCTAATTAAACTTCTGTCAAGCCTTTTTGCGCATAACAATGCAGGCTTTTGCAAAATATCCTGCAAATTTACTTATTTGATGAATTCCTTGCCGTCGTAAATAAAGATGCCCGCGCCCGCGCCGGTCTTTTTGCCGTCCAGAAGCCATTTTTTAAAACAGCGGCGCTGGGTGGTGTCCTCCGGCAGCTCGCTGTTCGGCTTCTCAAAGTCCTTTGCGAACACACGCCACTTGTCGTGGAACACATCGTATTCCTCGCTGTCGTAAATATAGAAGTCACCGATGAAATCGACCGTATTGAGCGTCTCGGGCAGAATTTCGCGGTTCTTCGGGAACAAAAGCCAGGAGTGGCAGCAGAATACCATCGGCTTGCCATCGAGGTCTTTTTTGTAAAATTCGTAGGCTTTTTTATAAGATTCGATGCGCGCCGCGCGGTTCAAAGAACCGCAGGACGGAATGTGCATGTTGTAAACCGTGTCACCGGGATTTACCGTGTAACCGCCGACCGTCACGAGCGTGTCGCCGGAGAAGTGTACGGCCTCATACTGCAAACGGCCCAGCTTAAAGCGGTGCATCGTGTAGAACCACGGGTACCAGCTTGCGACGAATGTGCCCCAAATGTCGTATACGTCGTGGCACTCGATGAGCTTGAATTTCAGGTCGGCGATGGTGTCCCAGAACAGCTCGTCCGTCAGGCCCGCCGCTCTGTAATTTTCGCGCAGACGTTCGCTTGCAAGCGCAAGGAACAGGAAATCCACCACGTGGCGGTGCAGCCCTGTCCGCTCCGAAAGCGCGTCCATGTGCGGCACAATGGGCTTCCATTCCGCGCCGTATGCGCCGTCAATGCCGTAATCTTTAAAGAGCAGCGTCTCGGCAGAGACCAGCTCGTCAATCGCGCCGGGTGTCGTCACGAGCGTCTCGCAGTTCTCGCGCAGAGAAGCGCGGCTCGCTTCCGGCAGATCAAGGTTTTCAATAAAGCAATTTAAATAATCGAGTGTGTACATACAGATCCTCCCAAAGTTGCGTTTTTCCATAGAAACGCGTTTATCTCATTCTATCATTTGTATATGTGCGGCGCAATGGACTTTTTGCACAGCAGAACACACCTGTTTTTGTAGGAACGGTGCACAGCACCTGCTTTTGCACGGTTTTCTCCGCTAACGCTCAAAATGTAATCACCTTTTCATCACATTTTGTAAGTAAAATTTAAGAAACAAAACAAAGAGGAGGGCGAAAGCCATGGCGGACTATACCGGCATATTTGAGCGCGTAGAGCAAAAATATCTGCTCGATTCCTTACAGTTTGAGGCGCTCTGGGCGGTTTTGGAGCCGTATATGCGCCCCGATGAATACGGGCGCTCCACCATATGCAACATTTACTTTGACACCCCGAATCATTTGCTGGCGCGACTTTCGGGCGAAAAGCCCGTCTATAAAGAAAAGCTGCGTTTGCGTACCTACGGCGTGCCGAAAGCGGAAAGCCCGTCGTTTGTGGAGCTGAAGAAAAAATATCAGGGCATTGTCTACAAGCGCCGCATCGTGATGCCCTACGGCGAAGCGTATGACTGGCTTGTAAACGGCAAAGCGCCGAAAGAGAACAGCCAGATTGCAAAAGAGATTGCGTGGTCACTGCACTATTACGGCGATTTAAAGTCCGCCATGGCGCTGTGCTATGACCGCGTGGCACTTTACAGCCGCGAAGACAGCGGCCTGCGCATCACATTCGATACCAACATACGCTTTAGAGAAGAAAATACCGACCTGCGTCAGGGGGACGATGGGCAACTGCTTTTAGAGCCCGGCGAAACGCTGATGGAAATCAAAGCCGGCGGCGGTCTCCCCACATGGCTCACCGATATGCTGAGCCGCTTTAGAATTTACCCCGCGTCGTTTTCTAAATATGCCAGTGCCTATAACACCCACGGCACGCACATCGTGCATGCATCCTAAATAATTCATTTGATTTCAGAAAGGATATTCCCATGGAAACCATGTTTGCAAGCCTCACCTCGTCCGGTATCACCGTATCTTCGTTTTTGATTTGCTCTCTCGTTGCGCTGCTTTGCGGCGCGCTCATCGCGTTTACGTATACGCGCCGCACGCGCTTTACGCAAAGCCTTGTGCTCGCCGTCATTTTACTGCCGTTTGCCGTGCAGACCGTCATTATGCTCGTCAACGGCAACGTCGGCACGGGCGTTGCGGTCGCCGGCGCGTTCGGCCTTGTCCGTTTCCGCTCCGCACCCGGTAACGCCAAAGACATCTCCGTCATCTTCGTTGCCATGGCCGTGGGTCTCGCCTGCGGCAGCGGCTATATCGCGCTCTCCGTGCTCTTCACGGTCATTGCGTGCGCCGTGCTGTATCTGCTCGTTTTCTTCCATATCGGTGCAGACCGCAGCGGCGAAAAAGAGCTCAGCATCACCATCCCTGAATCGCTCGATTACACCGAGGTGTTCGACGATATTTTCAAAGAATACACCACCCACGCAGAGCTTACGGAAGTCAAGACCGCAAGCCTCGGTAGCCTCTATAAGCTGCACTATCGCGTGCGCCTTGCGGACGACCGCAACGAAAAAGAATTTCTCGATGCGCTTCGCTGCCGCAACGGCAATCTCGAAGTGCGCTGCGGCCAGCCGCATACTCCCGTGGAACAACTGTAAAGAAAGGAGCCTTCCTTTATGAAACCGAATTGTTTATCCACGAAAAAACACACCCTGCGCTTTGCTGTCATTCTTTCTGCACTGGTCTTAACGGGTTGCGCCTCCACACAGTCGACCACATCGTCTACGTCCGTATCTTCCGCTTCCTCTACCGTGAGCACGGCCAGCACCTCTGAGGAAAGCGGTGCAGACGAGACCGATTCTACCGGCGGCGCGATGAACGGTACCATCGGCTCCGTCATCGAAGCAAATCTTTCCTTCAAAAATAAGGATTTCTACATCGATTACAGTACGGAAGACACCGTGAAGATCGACCTTTCCGCGCCAAAGGAAGCAGACGGCGTTAAGGTTTCCGGCAGCACGGTCACCATTACGGAAGCGGGCATGTATGTTCTCAGCGGCACGCTCACGGACGGCCAGGTCATCATTGATGCCGGCGACGAGGATGATGTGCGCCTTGTGCTCGAAAACGCGAGCATCACCTGCACAACGACTGCGCCTATCTACGCGAAAAACGCCGATAAAGTCATTATCAGCCTGCCCGAAAACACCGAAAGCACCGTGACCGATACTATCACCGGTACGGACGGCGACGATGAGCTTACCGCCGCGGTTTTCGCCAAATGCGACCTTTCCGTTAACGGCACGGGCGTGCTGAACGTCAACTCCAATGCAAATGACGGCATCACGAGCGAAGATAAATTGAAAATCACCGGCGGCGTTTTGAATATCACTTCGGCGGACGACGGCCTCATCGGCAAAGACGCTGTGCTCATTAAGGACGGCACCGTCCATATCACGGCTTCCGGCAACGGCATCAAGTCCACCAAATCCGAGGCCGATAAAGGCTATGTCTATATCGGCGGGGGCACTGTGAACATCACCGCCGAGCAGGACGGCATTCAGGCGGAGACCGGTGTTCTCATTTCCGCGGGCGAAGTAAATGTCACCGCAGGCGGCGGCAGCGCGAATGGAGAGCAAAAAACGGGCAATGCTATGTTTGGCGGCGCACAGAATACAACGGCGGACGAAACCCTGTCTACAAAGGGCATCAAGGCCGAAGCCGCGCTCGACATCACCGGCGGCACCGTCACGGTCGATTCCGCAGACGACAGCCTGCACAGCAACGATTCGATGACCGTTTCAGGCGGCGGTATCACCGTAAAGTCCGGCGACGACGGCCTGCACGCAGATAACACCCTTACAATCGAGGACGGCACCATCGTGGTGGAAGAGTCCTGCGAGGGCCTTGAAGCCATCGACCTCACCATCAACGGCGGTACGATCGATGTCACCGCAAGCGACGACGGTCTGAATGCTGCAGGCAGCTCCGTTGACGGCGGCTTTGGCACCGCGGGTGCAGATACGATCACCGTCAACGGCGGCACGCTCACCGTAAACGCCTCCGGCGACGGGCTCGATTCCAACGGTGCGCTTACGATTAACGGCGGTACGGTGTACGTCAGCGGCCCCACCGGTGACGGTAACGGCACATTTGACTGCGACGGCGTGTTTACCATCAACGGCGGCGTTGTGCTCGGCACAGGCAGCTCCGGCATGCTGAAGACCCCCACAACGGATTCCAAACAGAACACGATCAGCGTCAGCTGCACCGGCAGCGCGGGTGACACCGTAGAAGTGAAGGGCGCGGACGGCAACACGCTCGTTTCCGCCGTGGCTCCGAAGAGCTTTACGAATGTCACGTTCAGCACGCCGGACATCACCGAGGGCGAAACGTATACAGTCTATGTAAACGGTACAGAAGCCGCGAGCGAGACCTGCTCCGGCGTTGTCAGCGGCGCTACGGGTATGGGCAACTTTGGCGGCGGCCCCGGTAATATGGGTGGTCAGGCTCCAAACGGCGGTATGGGCGGCCAAATGCCGAACGGCAACAGTGATGGCACCACCCCGCCGGAAATGCCGAGCGGCGATAGTGGCATAACCCCGCCGAACGGTAACGGCGGCACGCCTCCGCAGATGCCGGGCAACACCTCCGATACCTGATTTTCCCGATTTTCTCTCGCTTTACTGTGCGTCAAAATATGAACTTTTCGTAACAATTTCGGCTTTTTCGCAAAAAACCGCACACCTTTTGTCAGGGTGAAAAGGAACCTGTCAATTTCCGTCGAAAACGCGCGAACGATTCTATTTGAACTTTCAAGACCCCCTTGCTATAATGGCATTACTGACAGATTTACCACCCATCCGACAGCCTCCGCTCTAAAAGTACAGCGGGGCTGCCGGGCCGGATCAGGAAGGATGAGAGATTTTGAGTGAACAGGAATTGATGCTGCGCGTAGCAGCCAAACACGGCGTAGACGGTGAAACGGTCCGCGAGGAGATTGGCAAAGCCCTTCGCACGGCGAAAAATTCTTCAAATGCCGCAGCCCGCGCGTTTTGGAGTGCCATCCCCGAAGATGCCAGCGACAAAGAAATCGTGCAGTGTATCGCCGCCCTCTTGTTGGGCAGCGCCGTGCAGGAGCAAGACTGAACAGCATTATCCGTAAACTCAAAAAACACGGTGCAGCCGAAATGAAGCTGCACCGTGTTTTTGTTGTTTTGCAAAATCACAGAAATAAAGGTCGCGCTTTTGGCTCGGCTTAAAACGACCGGTTCGTGCCTTGTCACGATATCCTCTATCTTTTTTCGGTCTCCTGCCCGCGAATGGTGAAGTAAGAGCTTACTTTATTACTCTTGCCCTTACAACCGGCGAAAGTGCCGCCAGCTTTTCGCGCACGTCCTCCGTCACGTCGCCCGTAACGTCCAAAATGGTGTATGCCCAGTCGCCACGCGATTTCGAGAGCATGTTCTCAATGTTGATGCCCGCTTCACCGCACACCTGTGTGAACGAACCGATGGTATTTGGAATGTTTCTGTGCGCAAGGCAAATGCGTGTGTCCGCGCCGCGCGCCATGGAAATATACGGGAAGTTGACGGCATTTCGGATGTTGCCGTTTTCAATGTAATCCTTCAGCTCCTCTGCGGCCATCACAGCGCAGTTATCCTCGCTTTCCGGCGTGGAAGCGCCAAGGTGCGGGATCGCGATGACGTTTTCGACCCCGAACAGCGCGTCATCCGGGAAGTCCGTCGCATACGCGGCAACGGTGCCGTCTGCAAGCGCCGCCAACATCGCGTCGGTATCGACGAGCGCCCCGCGCGAGAAGTTTAAGACGCGCACACCTTTTTTCACTTTTTTCAAAGCGTCCGCGCCTATGAGTCCGCGCGTCGAGTCATTCAGCGGTACATGTATTGTAATGTAATCGCACTTTTCAAAAATCTCATCCACGGAAGCGGCCTTCACAATGTCGCTCGAAAGGTTCCATGCAGCGTCCACGGAAAGGAACGGGTCGAAGCCGTATACCTGCATGCCGAGCGTCTGTGCGGCGTTCGCAACGAGCACGCCGATCGCGCCAAGACCAATCACGCCCAGCTTTTTGCCGAGAATTTCCGGCCCTGCAAACGCGGATTTTCCTTTTTCCACCTGCTTCGAAATGTCTGCCGTGCCTTTTAGTGTCTGCGCCCATTCAATCGCCGGGACAATTTTTCTCGACGTCAACAGCAGTGCCGCCAGCACCAGCTCCTTCACGGCGTTGGCGTTTGCGCCGGGTGTGTTGAATACCACAATGCCGGCTTCCGCGCACTTTTCCACGGGAATGTTGTTCACGCCCGCGCCTGCCCTCGCGATTGCAAGCAGGCTATTGGGTAATTCCATGTCGTGCATGGCGGCGGAGCGCACTAAAATGCCCTCCGGGTTCTCAATTTCGGCAGCGTATGTATAGTTTTCGCCCAAACGGTCGGTGCCGAGCGGGCTGATCTTATTGAGGCAAAGTATGTTGTGCATCAGGCATTCTCCTTTTCAAAGTTCTCCATAAACTGAACAAGCTTCTCCACGCCCTCGCGCGGCATCGCGTTATAGATAGACGCGCGCATGCCGCCCACGCTGCGGTGGCCCTTCAGATTCACAAAGCCCGCAGCGGCAGCTTCCTGCACGAATTTTGCGTCTAAATCCTTGTCGCCCGTCACGAATGTCACGTTCATAATGGAACGGCTTTCTTTTTCGGCGCAGCCCTTAAAAAGTTTTGAGCGGTCGAGGAAATCATAGAGCAGCGCGGCCTTTTCCACGTTGCGCTTTTCCATCGCCTTCAGCCCGCCTACTTCGTTTTTCAGCCATTCCAAAACGAGCTTGCACATGTAAATGGAGTAACACGGCGGCGTGTTGTACATGCTGTCGCTTTCCGCGTGCGTCTTATACATGAACATCGTCGGCGTTTTTTCCTGCGGCTCGCCGATGAGATCCTCGCGGATGATGACAATGGTCAGGCCTGCCGGGGCTACATTTTTTTGCGCGCCCGCATACAAAACGCCGAATCTCGAAACATCGATCGGGCGGCTTAAAATGCAGGAGGAAATGTCTGCCACAAGCGGCACGTCACCCGTCTCCGGCAGCGCATGGAATACCGTGCCGTAGATCGTGTTGTTCATGCAGATATGGAAGTAATCCGCGTCCGGGCGGAACTCCTTCGGGTCAAGGTCGGGAATGCGGCTGAAATTCTGCTCTTTCGAGGATGCCACCACTTTGCAATCGCCAAATCGCGCGGCTTCCTTATACGCTTTTGTGGAGAACTGGCCGGAGAGTACATAGTCGGCCTTGCGGTTTTTCGTCATCAAATTCAGCGGCACCATCGCAAACTGCGAGGATGCGCCGCCCTGCAAAAAGAGCACCTTGTAGTTATCCGGGATTTCCATCACCTCGCGCAGAAGGCTTTCCGCGCCTTTGATGATCGCGTCATAGACCTTAGATCGGTGTGACATCTCCATCACGGACTGGCCTGATCCTTCATAGTCGAGCATTTCGGCAGCGGCTCTCAGAAGAACGCTTTCCGGCAGCATAGAGGGGCCGGCAGAGAAGTTGTACACACGGTTCATAGTAAGATCTTCCTTTCTTTGGCGCGTTAAATCGCACCGGATAATAAAATAGATTTGCCTTGCTTTACCGTGATTTCTTATAGCACTGCGGTAAAGTTTCCCCTATTATACATACAGCAAAACGCAAATGTCAAGTATAAATTTGTTTTCGGAATAAAAACAGGTGTATCTAATCGGTGGACAAATATCGAATGCTGCATTTCGTTCGTGCCCCATGCACAAATACAAATAAATTGTCCACCTTCTGTTGACAAATCTGCATTTTTCGACCGCAAGGCAAAAAACGCGGCAAAAAAACACTTTAAAAACTATCTAAAAGTACAGAACATTTTCCATAACGGATTGATTTTTTGGAAATCTTTTTGTATAATAACAGAATACAAGGACACTTTAGGCTCAAAAAGAGCAAACAGACCCGTGTCCGAACTCGGCGAAAGGGTGAAGCTTTCATGAAGGTACAGAATATTGTCAACATTTTAAAGGCGGAAATACTGGCGGAGGGCGACCTTCAGGAAGAGGTCAAAACCGCATGCGGCAGCGATATGATGAGCGATGTGCTGGCGTTTGTCAAGGATCAGTCCGTGCTGCTCACGGGCCTTGTCAATCCGCAGGTGGTACGCACGGCGGAAATGATGGATATGCACTGCATCATCTTTGTGCGCGGCAAGCGCCCGGATGAGACCGTGTTGTCGCTCGCACGGCAAAAGGACATCACCATTCTCGCAACGCCGTACAGAATGTTCACGGCGTGCGGCCTCCTATACGAAAAAGGATTAGAAGGCGGGTGTGACGTATCATGAGTATGCTGCAACTTCGGTATTCAGTCCCCGGCGATGATTTTACCCGCGCAGGCGAAGCTTCGGGCGATGTAAAGCATAAATTAAAGAAACTCGGCTATAACCCATCTGCCATTCGCCGCGTTTCCATCGCCATGTACGAGGGTGAAATCAACATGGTTATCCATGCGGGCGGCGGCGAAGCCAATGTGGACGTGGACCCGGATAAGGTTGTCATCGTGCTCACCGACCACGGTCCCGGCATCGCAGACGTGGAAAAGGCCATGCAGGAGGGCTGGTCCACCGCGCCGGATAACGTGCGGTCGCTTGGTTTTGGCGCCGGCATGGGCCTGCCGAACATGAAGAAGTATTCCGACGAAATGACGATTGATTCGGTCGTGGGGCAGGGCACCACGCTCAAAATGGTCGTTTACGCGCAGAGCGAAAAATCGTAAGCTCTGCATAGGATAATGGAGGAGGCGCGTTAGATTGGGTATTTTTTTCCACTCGGTCACGCTCGATGAAAGCAAGTGCGTAGGCTGCACAAACTGCATCAAGCGTTGCCCAACGGAAGCCATTCGCGTGCGCAGCGGCAAAGCGGTCATCATGAGCGAGCGCTGTATCGATTGCGGAGAGTGCATCCGCATCTGCCCGCACCACGCAAAGCGTGCAAAGCATGACCACCTTTCCATGCTGGAAAAGTTTACATATAAAATCGCGCTGCCCGCACCGTCTCTTTATGGGCAGTTTAATAATTTGGACGATCAGGATTATGTTTTATCCGGCCTTAAAAAGCTTGGGTTCGATGACGTCATGGAGGTTTCCGGCGCGGCAGAGCTTGTCAGCGAGGCTACCCGCCGCCTGATGGATGCCGGCACCTTGCAGCGCCCCGTCATCAGCTCGGCTTGCCCGGCTGTCGTGCGTTTAATCCGCGTCCGCTTCCCGGATCTCTGCGACCACGTTCTGCCGCTTTTGTCGCCCATGGAGACTGCGGCAAGGATTGCAAAGCAGCAGGCCATGCAGAAAACGGGCCTGCCGAAAGAGCAGATCGGCTGCTTTTTCATCACGCCGTGTCCCGCAAAGGTTACGGATATTCGCATGCCCATCGGCATCGAAAAGTCGGAGGTAGACGGCGCCATCGCCATCAGCGAAATTTTCCCGCAGCTTTCAAGCCGCATGGATAAGCTCACGCCAAAAGATCTCGAATCGCTCTCAAATTCCGGCATTATCGGTGTCAGCTGGGCGACCTCCGGCGGCGAATCCTCGGCGCTGTTAAAAGAAAAATATCTCGCGGCGGACGGCATCGAAAACGTCATCCGCGTTTTGGAGGAGATTGAAGACGAACGCATCGGTGAGCTGGATTTCATCGAGCTCAACGCCTGCTCCGGCGGCTGCGTCGGCGGCGTGCTGTGCGTCGAAAACCCGTATGTCGCCATTGCAAGATTGCAAAGATTGCGCAAATATCTGCCCGTCTCGCAGAATCACTTGGAGAAAAACAAAACCGTCCCGGAGGAAATGAACTGGGGCAGCGGGCTGGAGTTTTCCAATGTTTTAACGCTTTCGGAGGATATTTCCCGCGCCATGGAAATGATGATGGAGATCGACAAGGTGGAAGCGGAGCTGCCGGGGCTCGATTGCGGCGCGTGCGGTGCACCGAGCTGCCGTGCCTTTGCGGAGGACACCGTGCGCGGAAGCTGCCGCAAGGAAGACTGCGTGTTCATCCTGCGCAAGGAGATCCGCCGTTTTGCGGATTCGCTCTCAAATTTAGACCTTGACGGCGGCAAACGCACAAATGATGACGAATAGGGGGAAGTAAAATGCAGATAGAGGAAATGGCCGAAGCACTCGGCTGGAAGCTTTTGACCGAAAATACAGATACAACGCGCGAAGTAAAGGGCTGCTACTGCGGCGATCTTTTAAGCTGGGTCATGGGCAGAGCCAAAGCGGACGACGCGTGGCTTACCGTTATGGGCAACGTCAACGCCATCGCGGTCGCATCGCTTGCCGATACCGCAGGCATCATCCTTGTGGAAGATGCCGTTTTGGATGCAGATGCCAAAGCGCGTGCCGAGCAGCAGGAAATCGCCGTGTACGGCACATCCCTGCCTGCCTTTGAAACCGCGCTCAAAATCGCTTCATTACTGGGGTGAATGTATGAACAGCTATCGGTACGACCTGCACCTGCACTCGTGCCTTTCTCCGTGCGGCGATACGGACATGACGCCGAACAACCTCGTCAATATGGCGGCGCTGCTCGGCTGCGACATCATCGCGCTTACGGATCACAATACCTGCCGCAATACGCCCGCCGCGGTAAAGGTGGGGCAGGCCACGGACGTGCTCGTCATTCCCGGTATGGAACTCTGCACCGCCGAAGAAGCACACGTCGTCTGTCTGTTTGAAACGGTCGAGGACGCGCTCGCGTTCGATAAATACGTCTGTGCGCACATTCCAAAGGTGCCGAACCGCCCGGAAATTTTCGGCGAGCAGTGGATCTTGAATGAGGACGACGAGAAGATCGGCGAAATTTCCGAGCTTCTCATTACCGCAACAGATATCAGCATCAACGATGTGCAGGCGCTCGTGAAAAAGTTTAACGGCGTGGCGTTTCCCGCGCATGTCGATAAAGACGCGTACAGCGTCACCGCGTCGCTCGGTGCTATCCCGCCGGAAGCGCAGTTTTCCGCAGCAGAGCTGTCCCTTACTGCCGATGCCGCACGGCAGCGGTTTCTGCACCCGGAGCTCGAAAGCATGATGCTTCTGCGCAGCTCTGACGCGCATTACCTGCATTTGATGCCCGAAGAACACCAAACGGTGGAGCTGCCGGAAAAAACCGCCAAAGCGCTTTTAGATGTGCTGCGTGGGTGCGGTGCAGGTAAATTTCAAGTTTTATAAGGAAAAACGCCAAGCTGTGTGCTATGCGAATTTCGCATAACGTACAGCTTTCGTCATTTTTACCAATATGGCCAAATCGCCGAATTTTCGTTAAATTGCATAAAATTTCGTTAATCTCACTCTTTTGAAAATTAGCTGTTTCTAACTTTTGTAACTCGGGTAAAAACTGAATAGATATACTTTTATCGATATAAAATATCGATAAAATGAGTGATATTTCAACTTTTTTACGGCAAATCTATACTGTTTTTGTATACTTTAACAAATGCCCGAAAACGAAATTTTTGTGCTGTACGCTAAAAGAACTGACAAAAATTTCGTCATGGGTTTGACAAACTTTCGTTTTTAATTCTTTTTTAGAATTATTACGTATGTCGATTTTGATATAATTCATAAAGATGTATGAAAGCTCTCCGCCCAATAGGGGCGCAGACCGAACCATACCTGAATTTAAACTTAATTTTATCAGGGAGGAAATAAAATGCAAAAGCGTATCAGTACCATTCCGTTTACCGATACTCCCGAGCAGCATGAGAAGCTCCTCGCAGTCATCGAGAGCCTCAAGAATGAAAAGGGCGCCGTCATGGCTGCACTGCACAAGGCGCAGGATATCTACGGCTACCTGCCGATCGAAGTGCAGAAGGAGATTGCACGCGGTCTCGATGTATCTCTCGAAGAGGTCTACGGCGTTTCCACGTTCTATTCTCAGTTCTCGCTCACTCCGAAGGGTAAGTACAACATTTCCATTTGCCTCGGCACCGCATGCTACGTTAAGGGCGCAGATAAGGTTCTCGACCGTCTCGTTGCAAAGCTCGGCATCCAGCCGGAGGAATGTACGCCGGACGGCGTGTTCTCGCTCACCGCATGTCGCTGCATCGGCGCCTGCGGCCTTGCACCGGTCCTCACCGTCAACGAAGACGTTTACGGCCGTCTCGTTCCCGAGGACGTGGATAAGATTCTTGCAAAATACACAGCGTAAGCCATGCGCGAGCTTTCGTTGAATGTGATGGACATTGTGCAGAACTCCGTTCGCGCGGGCGCATCGCTTATCACGGTGCAGGTCGCGGAATCGAAAAAGCACGACACCTTAACCATCACGATAACGGATAACGGCTGCGGCATGAGTGCGGAGCAGGTCAAAAGCGTCATCGATCCGTTTTTCACCACACGCACCACCCGCAAGGTTGGGCTTGGCGTGCCGCTTTTCAAAATGGAAGCGGAAATGACGGGCGGCTCGTTTCAGATTGATTCCGAAGAGGGGAAGGGCACCAAAGTCACGGCTGTGTTTCGTCCCTCGCATGTCGATATGATCCCCCTCGGGGACATCGCGTCCGTTATCCATCTTTTGATCACCTGCAATCCCGAACTCGATTTTCTCTTTACCCACAGCGTTGAAGAAAAAGAGATCACCCTCGATACCCGTACGCTGCGCGAGCAGCTGGAGGGCGTTCCGTTTACGGAGCCTGCGGTATCGGCGTGGATTCGGGAGTATCTTGCAGAGGCGGAGGAAGAGCTTAAGTAGCTCTCGTAGTATCAATGCGCAAGGCGCAGAAAGGAAAAGCCACATGAAATCATTAGCTGAACTTCAGGCAATTCGAGATAGAGCAAAAATGGCGGTCAACGTCCGCGAAAATTCCGAAGCGAAAACACGTGTTCTGGTCGGCATGGCTACCTGCGGCATCGCAGCAGGCGCAAGACCGGTTCTCACCGCCATCTCGGATGAGGTCAATAAACGCGAGCTTCAGGACGTCCTGGTCACGCAGACGGGCTGCATCGGCATCTGCCAGTTCGAGCCGATCGTCGAAGTTATCGATGAAAACGGCACCAAGACTACATACGTAAAAATGACACCGGAAAAGGCACTGCGCGTTGTCAACGATCACATCGTCAACGGCAATGTCGTCACGGAATACACCATCGGTGCAAATCAGAAATAAGGAGGTAAAACTATGTTTCGTTCCAATGTTCTGGTCTGCGGCGGTACGGGCTGCACGTCCTCGAACAGCGAAAAGATCATTGAAAAGCTGAAGGAGGAAATCAGCGCCAAAGGTCTGGATCAGGAAGTCAACGTTGTTCGTACCGGCTGCTTCGGCCTGTGCGCACTCGGCCCGATCATGATCGTATACCCGGAGGGCGCGTTCTATAGCCGCGTCACCCCGGAAGATGTCCCGGAAATTGTTGAAGAGCACCTGCTCAAGGGACGTATCGTTCGCCGCCTGCTCTACAAAGAGACGGTCGTCGACGAAAGCACTACAAAATCCCTTAACGAGACCACGTTCTACGCAAAGCAGATGCGTGTCGCACTGCGCAACTGCGGCGTGATCAACCCGGAGCAGATCGAAGAGTACATCGCGCTCGACGGCTATCAGGCAATCGGCAAGATTCTCACGGAGAAGATCCCGCCCCAGCAGGTCATTCAGACCATGCTCGATTCCGGCCTTCGCGGTCGTGGCGGTGCAGGCTTCCCCACCGGTCTTAAGTGGAAATTCGCAGCGGCAAACGATGCCGATCAGAAATATGTATGTTGTAACGCCGACGAGGGTGACCCGGGCGCATTCATGGACCGTTCCATTCTGGAAGGCGACCCGCACAGCGTCATCGAAGCCATGACCATCGCCGGTTACGCCATCGGCGCAACGCAGGGCTACATCTACATCCGTGCAGAGTACCCCATCGCGGTTCACCGTCTCCAGATTGCCATCAACCAGGCGAGAGAATATGGCCTGCTCGGCAAGAATATCTTCGATTCCGGCTTTGATTTCGACCTTGAGATCCGCCTCGGCGCCGGCGCATTCGTGTGCGGCGAAGAGACTGCGCTTATGACCTCTATCGAAGGTAAGCGCGGCGAGCCGAGATGCCGCCCGCCGTTCCCGGCACTCAGAGGTCTGTTCCAGAAGCCGACCGTTCTGAATAACGTTGAGACGTATGCCAACATCCCGCAGATCTTCCTCAAGGGGCCGCAGTGGTTCCGCAGCATCGGCACAGAGAAGAGCGCGGGCACCAAGGTGTTCGCACTCGGCGGCAAGATTAACAATACCGGCCTTGTTGAGGTTCCGATGGGTACCACCCTGCGTGAAGTTGTCGAAGAAATCGGCGGCGGCATCCCGGGCGGCCACAAGTTCAAGGCGGCACAGACCGGCGGTCCTTCCGGCGGCTGCATCCCGGCGTCCCTCATCGATACACCTATCGATTATGACAGCCTCATCGCCATCGGCTCCATGATGGGCTCCGGCGGCCTCATTGTTATGGATGAAACGACCTGCATGGTCGATATCGCAAAGTTCTTCCTTGAGTTCACGGTCGATGAATCCTGCGGCAAGTGCACCCCGTGCCGTGTCGGCACGAAGCGCCTGCTTGAGATCCTCAACAAGATTACAAGCGGCAAGGGCACACTCGAAGACATCGATAAGCTCGAAGAGCTCTGCTACTACATTAAGGAAAACTCCCTCTGCGGTCTCGGCCAGACAGCGCCGAACCCGGTTCTTTCCACACTCAAGTATTACCGTGATGAGTACATTGCGCACGTCACCGAGCATCGTTGCCCGGCAGGCGCCTGCAAGGCCCTCACGAATTACGTCATCGATGCGGACAAGTGCAAGGGCTGCACGCTCTGCGCACGCAACTGCCCGGTCGGCGCTATCTCCGGCACCGTCCGCGAGCCGCATGTCATCGATACGCAGAAGTGCATCAAGTGCGGCGTCTGCCGTGAAAAGTGCAAGTTCGGCGCCATCGAAAAGAAGTAAGGAAGGAAGTTGAGAATAGCATGGATATGGTAAATATTAAGATCAACGGCATGTCCTACGAGGTCGCTGCCGGCAGCACGATCCTCGAAGCCGCAAGAGAAGCCGGAATCGACATTCCCACCCTTTGCTTCTTGAAGGACGTCAACCAGATCGGCGCATGCCGTATGTGCATGGTCGAAGTTAAGGGCGCAAAATCGCTTGTTGCCGCCTGCGTGTACCCGGTAAACGAGGGCATGGAGGTCTTCACCAATACGCCGAAGGTTCAGAAATCCAGAAAAATGACACTGGAGCTCTTGCTCTCCGTGCATGACCGCAAATGTCTCTCCTGCAAGAGAAGCGGCACCTGCGAGCTGCAGAAGCTCTGCAACGATATGGGTATCGACAGCGAGAACCGCTACGAAGGCGCCGTTCCCGCCGGCAAAAAGGATTACAGCACCCTGTACCTCGAAAGAGATAATGCAAAGTGCATCCTGTGCCGCCGCTGCGTGGCAGCCTGCCAGCAGCAGCACGTCGCCGTCATCGGCGCGAACAACCGCGGTTTCGATACCGAGATCGGCTGCGCATTTGAGATGCCGCTCAGCGAAGTGGCCTGCGTTTCCTGCGGCCAGTGTATCGTAGCCTGCCCGACAGGTGCCCTCACCGAAAAGGACAATACCCAGCAGGTCATCGATGCCATCAACGATCCGGAAAAGGTCGTTGTCGTGCAGACGGCTCCGGCTGTGCGCGCAGCGCTCGGCGAAGAGTTCGGTATGCCGATCGGCACGAACGTAGAAGGCAAGATGGTCGCAGCCCTGCGCCGCCTTGGCTTCGATAAGGTCTACGATACCGATTTCGGTGCCGATATGACCATCATGGAAGAAGCAAACGAGTTCATTGACCGCGTGAAGAACGGCGGCAAGCTGCCGATCATCACCTCCTGCTCTCCGGGCTGGGTCAAGTTCTGCGAGCACTACTTCCCGAGCCTCACAGAAAACCTCTCCACCTGCAAGTCCCCGCAGCAGATGACTGGTGCGCTCATCAAAACGTGGTTTGCGGAAAGAGAAGGCATCGATCCGAACAACATCGTTTCTGTTTCCGTCATGCCGTGCGTCGCGAAGAAATTCGAGATCAACCGTGACGACGAAGACGCAGCCGGTGTGCCGGACGTTGATATCTCCATTACCACCCGCGAGCTTGCCCGCATGATTAAGATGGCACAGCTCAACTTTGCAAGACTGCCGGAAGAGGATTTTGACCCGGTTATGGGCGTTTCCACCGGCGCAGCTACGATCTTCGGCGCGACGGGCGGCGTTCTGGAAGCAGCGCTCCGTACCGCAGCCGATGTGCTTGAGGGCGTCGACCACGATAACATCGAGTACAAAGAGATTCGCGGTACGAAGGGCTTCAAGGAAGCTGTTTACAAGGTTGCCGGTATGGATGTCAAGGTCGCTGTCGTCAGCGGTCTGAATAACGCAAACGAGCTGCTCAAGAAGATTGAAAGCGGCGAAGCCGACTACCACATCGTGGAAGTCATGTGCTGCCCGGGCGGTTGCGTAAACGGCGGCGGCCAGCCGATTCAGCCGTCTACGGTTCGCAGCTTCACGGACATTAAGGCCCTGCGTGCAAAAGCCCTCTACGATGAGGACGCGGCCAAGACGCTCAGAAAGAGCCACCTGAACCCCGTCGTCAAGGAGTGCTACGAATGGATGGGCGGCGAGCCCGGCTGCCATAAGGCACACGAGCTGCTGCATACGTCTTACGTCAAGCGCGATCGTTTCTAAATTTAAATTTAAGGTGTTTAAGAGCCACTGCGAGTAATCACAGTGGCTCTTTTTATGTCGGCTCCCTCTGACAGAGGGAAAGGAAGTGATACAGCGTGCTAATGAACTTCACGGTACCTTTCACTTAGAAAAAAACTGTGTATATAAAAAAAGCGGCGCAAAGCCGCTCTTTCAGGGAACCCATGCAACTGGGTTCCCTACAATTTGAACGTCCCCCGGACGTTCAAATCTACCTTCCTAGTTTTGAGTTAGGCAAAAGTATTCCGAACTCTGCGGAGTTCGGCTTAGGGCTCAGCCCTAAGAATCCGCGACCTTTTTTGAAAAAAGGTCGATCAAAAACTTTTAACCCACATTTTGCGTCATCACTGTGCTACCGTTTCCAACAGCTCGCAAATATCTATGGCTGCATTTTGATTGATAACTGCTCTCTGCCGTTTGCGCATTTCTTCTGCATTTCCCGGCTCCGAAAGCCTTTCCACCGCCGACAAAAGCTCTGTTTCTGTGTTTTCCACCTTTACGGCGATACCCTCCTTGGCAAAAAACTCCGCGTTGCGGCTTTCGCACCCGGGTATCGGCGAAATGTGCACAAGCGGCACGCCCGCCGCGGCGCTCTCCGTAGATGAAAGTCCGCCCGGCTTCGAGATAAATACGTTGCTTGCCTTTAAATACAGTGCCATTTTGTTCGTGCTGTGCATCGGCGTGATTTGCCCATTTTCTGCAAATTCAGTTTCCACGCTGTCAAACAGCGCCTCATTGCTGCCGCACAAAATGTTGAGGTCGCAGTTTGCATTTTGCTTCAAATACGGCAGCAGTGCCCGCACGGCATTAATAATTGCCCCCGCGCCCATGCTCCCGCCGGAAAGCAGCAACGTGCGCCTGTCTTTCGGCAAGTTAAGCGCTTCCCGCGCTCTGTCTTTCGTGATGGTATCATCGGAAAAATCCAGCCGCACCGGGATGCCCAGCGGCCGCAATTTTTCCGCAGGAATGCCTCGCCCGGTGAAATCGCTGCTCAAAAGCGGGGAGGGCGTCACGTACAAGTCGCAGTCCGATTCCTCCGTAAACGGAACGCAAGTGTAGTCCGTCGCAATAAACACAAACGGCGGCGTTTCCATGCCGTTTAGCCGCATGTGCGTCAAAATCTCCGCCGGGTACAAATGCGTGCAGACGATCACGTCCGTTAGGTGTTTCGCAAGGTATTTCTGCATGTACGGCGCCATTTTGCCGTTGATGTGGTACACCGGCGAGCGCCCCGGCAGCTTACGGTACGCGTTACCGAGGTCATAGACCGCGCCAAACAGCTTCGGGCTTTTCTGTACCAACTTTATATAGGTCTGCCCGACTTTATTTGCAAGCTCCTCGCTCACCAGCGTGTACGGGTCCATGCGCACGGCGTGGTGCCCGCGTTCCGTCAGCGCCTCAAAAACCGCTTGTGCCGCCGTGTTGTGCCCGCCGCCCGTGCTGCAGGATAAAATCAGTGCTTCCATGCAAGTTTCACCTCAAAGTGTTCTTTTTCCTCGGCACTCATAAAGAGCTTTGCGAGCACCGAAGCCGCAATCAGCAAAAAGCCGAAGACGATATAGCGGTTTGGCTCCAGCCAAACCGTGCAAATGGCCGCCAGGATATACGTCGCCACTGTGCGGTAATAGTTCGGGTTGATTTTAACAACGCACGAAAAGAAAATGAAGATGCTCGCCAAAACGCACAGAGGGATCCAGTGCGGCAGCAGCCCCAAAAAGCACCCAAACGTTGCCGCAATGCCTTTGCCGCCGTGTTTAATGTCATAAAACGGCAGAATATGGCCCAAGACCGGCGCCGCCATCACAAAAGAGAGCATCAGCGGGTTTTCGGGCAGTTCTCCGCTGCGGTACAAAAAAACCGGCAAAAAGCCCTTGAACAGGTCGCCGCACAGCGTAAACACGCCGCACCGGAACCCACCGTATGTAAACGCATTCATTGTGCCCGGGTTCTTGTCCGGGCTTTCCGCCATAATGTCTGTCTTTTTAAAGATCAGCCCACCGAGCCGCGCAAACAAAATACTGCCCAGGAGATACCCGAAAATAATATATAAAGCGTCGCGCACTTCCATGTTTTTCACACACTCCCCAAAAATTTCGCGCCACAAAAAATTCACAATTTTGCCGAGAGTCTCGTCTTGACAACCTCTTATAAAGTCATTATAATATGAACCATTGACACTTGTCAATTTGACATTTGTCCAAGTTGAGTGAAAATATTGACGAAACAGGAGGGAATGTCTATGTATCAGGGAAAAAATCCAACGGCGCTGCAATCGCAGAACCTCATCACAGAGGCACTTTTAGCACTTATGGAGGAAGAGCCGTTTCAAAAAATCACGATAAAAGCCGTTTGTGCCCACGCCGGCGTTTCACGCCAGACGTTTTACTCGCTGTTTGAAAATAAGGAAGAGGTCATTGGGCGTCGGCTCGACCGGCTTTTTGAAGAATACCGCAAACGATTCATTGCGGAAAAGCGCGCTTACACCATTCGCAGTCTATGTGATTCTATTATGGAGTGTTTTGTGGAGCAGAAAAAACTCCTCAGTCTTCTGGTCGAAAATCATCTGGATACATTGGCTCGCGAAAAATCGGAAGCGTATCTCCTGCATTTGGACAATATTTTCCACGCTTATGACCACGAAGACCGTGATTACGCCATTTCATTTCTTGCCGGCGCGATCATCAGCATGGTGGTTTACGCTATTCGCAAGGATGATTTTACGGATAGCCGCAAAATTTCGAATCTTGTGCAAAAGATCATTACCGGCCGCTATTTTACAATTTAAATCCGAAAATTCCTATAACAAAAACCGCTCGGGCTTTACGGCTTCGAGCGGTTTTATATTACAAGAAAGATTATTTGTGGTAGAGGTTATTGTCCTCATACGTTGCTTCGCACGTCACGTTGATGCCAAGGCGTTTGAATACGCTGTCGTCTACCGTGCCGAGGATTACGCTGGAGTGCAAATCACAGCCGCTCAGCTCGTCCAGCTTCTGCATGGCGCGCATCGCGTTTTCGTCGGTCGCCGCGCTGATGGCGAGCGCCACCAACATCTCATCGGTGTGCAAGCGCGGGTTTCGGCTCTGCATGTAGTCGGTTTTCAGCGTCTGAATAGGCGCAATGACCGTCGGCGAGATGAGCTTCACCTCGTGCGGAATGCCTGCAAGCATCTTCAAAGCGTTCAGTGTCAACGCAGAGGAAGCACCCAGCAATTCCGATGTGCGCCCCGTCACAATCGTGCCGTCCGGCAGCTCTAAAGCTGCCGCGGGCTGTCCTGTCGCTTCCGCGCGCTTCAATGCTGCGAGCACGACCGGGCGGTTCTCCGGCTCCAACTTCAGCTGGCGCATCAGGTTCTCGATTTTCTGTAATTCCGCTTCGGAAGCAAGACCTTGGCGCACAAGGCACGCCGTCTTAAAGTAGCGGCGAATAATCTCCTGCTTCGAGGCTTCACGGCACACTTCATCGTCGATGATGGACAGACCCGCCATGTTCACGCCCATGTCCGTCGGGCTCGCGTACGGGCACTCGCCGTAAATCTGCTCAAACATCGCACGCAGCACGGGGTAGATTTCAATGTCGCGGTTGTAGTTTACAGTCGTCTCACCGTACGCCTCAAGGTGGAACGGGTCGATCATGTTCATATCATTCAGGTCAGCCGTCGCCGCTTCATAGGCAAGGTTCACCGGGTGCTTTAAGGGGAGGTTCCAAATGGGGAAGGTCTCAAACTTCGCGTAGCCCGCCTTAATGCCGCGCTTGTGCTCATGGTAAAGCTGCGAAAGGCAGGTTGCCATTTTGCCGCTGCCCGGGCCCGGCGCCGTCACCACAACAAGGGAGCGCGTCGTCTCAATGTAGTCGTTGCGGCCGTAGCCCTCGTCGCTTACAATGAGCTTCACGTCAGAGGGGTACCCCGGAATGCGGTACTGGCGGTAGACCTTCAGCCCCAGTGTCTTCATGCGCTGCTCAAAAATCGCCGCGGAGGGCTGGTCTGCGTACTGCGTCAGCGTGATGCTGCCCACATATAAGCCGAAGCCGCGGAAAATATCAATCAAACGGATGACGTCCGTGTCATACGTAATGCCAAGGTCGCTGCGGCGCTTGTTTTTCTCAATGTCGTTCGCGTTGATCGCAATGACAATCTCCGCCTGGTCTTTCAGCGCCAAAAGCATCTTGATCTTGTTGTCCGGCTCAAAGCCCGGCAGCACGCGTGAAGCGTGGAAATCGTCAAACAGCTTGCCGCCGAATTCCAGATACAGCTTGCCGCCGAACTGGTCAATGCGCTCGCGAATACGTGCAGACTGCAGCTCGATATACTTCTGACTGTCAAAACCGATTTTCTTCATGGTCATTCCCCTTCCTTAATTCATACGTCTCATGCGTCCTAAAATAATCCCCTTTAGGGTGCATTTGAAAAGCCGTAAACTTGTTTTCCGATACACCCCGAATACAGTAAAAAAGCGGGCGTTCGGTATCTGCCCGCGAAAAATCTGTTTTTAGTATAGCAAAAAACGCGGTTTTTTTCAATAGCAAATCTTGGTTTGCGCCGCCTAATTTCGACTCTCTTCCGCGCGAGATATTGTCAGTATCTTCAAAAAGTGGTATACTGTTTATTAAATCGAAGTTTAATTTTAACGGCGGTACAGGGAGACACTTTTCATGAGCGAGCAGAAGCGAAACACAACGAAAAACCAAATATGCCTTGGGCTTTTGGCGCATGTCGATGCCGGCAAGACCACACTTTCGGAAGCGATGCTGTATGAAGGCGGGCAGCTCCGCCGTCTTGGGCGCGTCGATCATCAGGACGCGTTTCTCGATACCGACGTGCAGGAGCGCGAGCGCGGCATCACCATTTTCTCAAAGCAGGCCGTTTTACCGCTCGAACATACCGCGTTTACGCTGCTCGATACCCCCGGTCACGTCGATTTTTCCAGCGAAATGGAGCGTACGCTTCAGGTACTCGATTACGCTGTGCTCGTCATCAGCGGCACAGACGGTGTGCAGAGCCACACGCGTACGCTGTGGCGGCTTTTGGAGCGCTATAACGTCCCCACGTTCCTTTTCATCAACAAAATGGATCTCGACGGCGCAGACCACGATAAAGTCTTAGCCGAACTGCAAAAGCTCAGCACCGGTTGCGTCGATTTCACATCTCCCGAAGCGGAACGCGATGAAAACATCGCCGTTTGTGACGAAGACACGCTCGCCCATTACCTCGAAACGGGCGAAGTCGAATGTCCCGAGATTAAACGCCTCATCAAAAATCGCAAGCTTTTTCCGTGCTGGTTCGGCTCGGCTTTGAAGTTAGACGGCGTAAAAGAACTTTTAAACGGTCTTGAAATGTACACCGAAATGCCCGAATACCCTAAGGCTTTCGGCGCAAAGGTCTTCAAAATCGCACACGATAATCAGGGCGCACGGCTTACGTATTTGAAGATCACAGGCGGCGCTTTGCCCGTTAAAATGGTCCTTAAAGGCGGCGCGGGCGAAAACGTATGGGCAGAAAAAGCCGACCAGCTCCGCATCTATTCCGGTGGGAAATTCCGCCTTGCGGAGGAAGTCACCGCGGGTGGCGTGTGCACCGTAACGGGCCTCACGCACACGTATCCCGGGCAGGGACTCGGTGCGGAGGAAGACACCCCCGCGCCCGTGCTTGAAAGCTTTTTGACGTATCAGGTCTTCTTGCCGGACGGCATGGAGCCGCACACCGCCGTGCGCTGTTTGCGCGTTTTGGAGGAAGAAGACCCCCAGCTTCATGTCGTGTGGAACGAGCAATTACACGAAATTCACGTGCAGATTATGGGCGCGGTGCAGCTTGAAGTTTTGCAGCGCGTCTTAAAAGAGCGCTTTAAAATGGAGGTCACGTTCGGTACCGGCAGCATTGTCTACCGCGAGACGATCGAAGAACCCGTCGAAGGCATGGGGCATTTTGAGCCCCTGCGCCATTACGCCGAGGTGCACCTGCTCTTAGCGCCCGGCGAGCGCGGCAGCGGTATGCGTTTCGGCACCGTGTGCAGCATGGATGTGCTTGACCGCAACTGGCAGAATCTCATTTTAACGCACCTTGAGGAGCGCAGCTACCCCGGCGTGCTGACCGGCTCGCCCATCACGGATATGAAAATCACGCTTCTCATCGGCCGTGCGCATTTAAAGCACACCGAGGGCGGCGATTTTCGTCAGGCCACCTATCGCGCCGTGCGCCACGGCTTATTACAGGCGAAAAGCGTGCTTTTAGAGCCGTGGTACGATTTCCGATTAGAGGTTCCGCAGTCGCAGGTCGGCCGCGCCATTTCGGACATGCAGCGCCTTTGCGCGGAGTTCGAGCCGCCGCAGACCGAGGGTGAAAATGCCGTCATCACGGGCTTTGCGCCCGTCTCCGAAATGCAGGGTTACACCTTGGAGGTCGCATCGTACACGCGCGGGCTTGGCAGCCTTATTTGTATGCCGAAGGGCTACTTGCCGTGCCATAATGCCGAAGAGGTCATCGAGCATATCGGCTACGATGCCGAGCATGATTTGGAGAACACCGGCGATTCCGTCTTCTGTTCGCACGGCTCCGGCTTCGTTGTGCCGTGGCGCGAGGCGGCTTCCCACATGCACCTCGAAAGTGGATGGAAGCCCGAAAAGCCGGGAACAAAATCTGCCGAAACCGAAGCTCCCGTGCGCGCCGCCGCACAGCTGCCGCCTGTGTTCGACGATGAGCTGCGCGCCATTTTTGAGCGCACCTACGGCCCTATCCGACGCCGCGATATGCAGCCGCAAAACGCCGTCCGCGCCGCAGAAAGCAGCGGAAAAGGGGAATGGAAGGTGCCGGAAAAGGTCTTCGAGCCTGAGTATCTCCTCATCGACGGCTACAATATTCTCTTTGCGTGGGACGATTTAAATAAGGTCGCCGAAAAGGACATCGACACCGCTCGACAGATTTTAATGGATAAAATCTGCAATTATCAGAGCTTCAGCCGCAGCACGTGCATCCTCGTTTTCGATGCCTATCGCGTCCCGCGTGACGTGGAGGACGTTATCCGCTACCACAACATTTCCGTTGTGTTCACAAAGCAGGCGGAAACGGCAGATACCTACATTGAGCGCGCCACGTTTGAGATCAGCAAAAAGCACCGTGTGCGCGTCGCCACGTCCGACGGCGCAGAGCAGATGATCGTACTCGGTCACGGCGCGCGTCGTGTTACGGCCTCCGAATTCAAGGTGGAGGTCGATGAAGCGAACAAGCGCATGCGCGAGGTCATCGCCGATTGGAACGAAAAAGAAAGCGCCCGCCACGCGCATAAGCCTTTCAAAAATTTAACGGATCAAACGCAGAGTAATCTGCGTGCGTATACAGAAAACAACAAAACACAAAGAAAGGAAAATGGAAAATGAAAGTCTTACTCTTAAACGGAAGCCCGAAGGCGAACGGCAATACTGCTGTTGCCCTGCATGAAATGGTGGATATTTTCAACAAAGAAGGTATCGAAACGGAAGTTATTCATGTCGGCAACAAAGACATCCGAGGATGTGTGGCATGCGGGCAATGTTCTAAGCTGGGGCACTGCGTTTTTAACGATCTTGTCAACGAAGTTGCGACGAAATTTGCGGAAGCGGACGGTCTTGTCGTCGGCAGTCCGGTGTATTATGCCTCCGCAAACGCAACACTTGTCGCGCTTTTGACGCGCCTGTTTTACAGCACTCCGTTCGATAAAACGATGAAAGTCGGCGCCGCCGTTGTGGCTGGCCCACCGCGGGGCCCTTGCCCCCCCTCTGCAGCTTTAGCCG
>OGQN01000476.1_pt1 | contig 36966 bp, 35 predicted proteins | sample 1553231 | NCBI WGS metagenome assembly OGQN01 (sample SAMEA2579950, study PRJEB22360) | human gut metagenome | biome: human gut; feature: human-associated habitat; material: faeces | place: Denmark | collected 2008/2010 | reverse complement strand
CGAGACGGTGGGGGGGAGCGCGCGCGCGGGGGGAGGGGGGGGGAGCCGTAGGAGAACCAGATGTCGGCCGCCAGCTCCTCGGTGCGCCCGCTGTAGGCGTCGAGCGCGGACTTCTCGTAGGTTCCCGCATCGGGTGTGAACTTGGAGGGATTGCCGCACCAGGCGGGCTGGCCGTCCACCTCAAACCAGGTCGTATTGTAGGTGTCGTATTCAATTCTGGAGCCGACGGTGAGCGTCGCACCCTGCGCCGCGTGCGCCTTGGCGGGCGCGAGCGCGAGCGAGGGTACGAGGAGCCCTACCGCCAGCACCGCCGCCAGGAGGACGTGCAGCGCCTTTCTGGGGATGCTGTTTCGGGTTGCTTGCATCACATCACCCCTCTAGCGGCTCTCACGGTCCAAAGGGCGCTCGGCGTCCTTCTCCATGGAATCGGAGGCCTCCTTGGCGGCGTCTGCGCGCTCCGAGAGGTTGCGATCGTCCTTCGCGTGCTCCTCCGCGTAGCGCTTGCGCGCCTCGGAGAGCGCCGTCTTGATCTGGTCGGGCGTGACCTTGATGACCTCCTTCTCGCGCTTGCCGTCGTCGCCGACGATCGGGTTGCCCTCGATGTCGCGCACATCGCGGCGCAGCTGCACCTCGCGGTCGGCCAGAAGCGGGATGTCGCGCCAGTGCTCGCCGCGGAACTTCGAGGGGTTCACGTAGAGGGGGCTAAACTCGCAGCCGCCCACGTCCTTGCCGTCGATGATGGTGTCCTTGGGCAGGCGCACGACGTTGAAGGTCTTCTCCTCGCCGGTCTTCTTGTCGGTGTACTTGATGCCCTCGTGGATGAAGGACTCGTGGAGCGAGATGTAGACGTTCTTCTTGGGGGTAGCAGTCTCTTCTGCCATAGCTTGTCTCCTTTGCATCGTTGGCGCAGCGGCCGTTGGTAAACGGGGAAATGCCGCGTGCGCCTCTGTGTTGACTGGTCTTCTGATCGCTCTTGGGCGCTATGGCCCGCGCGCTCTGGTTCCCATGCCGGTCAGCCTCCCATGATGTCGCGCGCCCACGAACCGCTCTTCACGAGCGAGAGGATGAGCAGCACGCACATGGCGAGGTATTGGAGCGCATACGAGAGGCCGCCTACGATGGAATCGACCACCGGCACGCCCGCGCTCGCGGCGTTGAGGCCCCCGAGCACTATCGGGAAGGACACGAGCAGCACCAGGATGATGAGCCCGGCCAGGCACACAGCGAGAAAGTTCTTCAAGTACCCGACACCCATCTGGCGCGTCTCGTCGAGAGAGGTGAGCGCGAGGGGGATAGGGCTGAAAGCAGCCATGATGTAGATCTGGATGGCGCGAGCCCAGCTCACGACGAGCGCGACCACGTAGGCCACGATGACGACGAGCCAGGACACGAGCGCCACCACGAGCATCGCGATGAGGGCCGCCGCATCGTCGTCGGTCGTGGTGATGGACACCGCCGACAGATCGAGCGGCATGCCGGTTCCGAACAGGTCCACAACGCGGTCGATGGCGAGCTTCACCACCTCGTAGATGGCCGCCATCAGATCGAAGCTGTTCTGTATGAGGAAGAGGAATACCGCGAAGAAGACGAGCATGAGCACGACTTCCTTCACGCCGGGCATCGAGGCGTTGCCGTCCATCTTCTGCGAAACCTTCACGAGCTGCACGGTGAACACGAACGAGAGCATCCCGCAGCCGATGGGCAGGATCGCGTGCTGCCACACGCCGTGCACGAGGTCGTACATGGTGACGGTGCCCGCATGCCCGAGCATCTGGGTGAAGCCGGAGGAGAGCACCCCTCCCGCGCCGATGGTCTTGAGCATGTCGGCCTGGCTTGAGAATATCCAGTTGCAGGTGTCGCGGAGGATCCCGCAGAGCCATGCGTTGATGTCGCCCGCGATGTCGGCGAAGGCGAGGTTCGGGCACGCGAGCATGAGCGCGCACAGCAGGGCCGTCGCCGAGAACGCCATGGCGAACCCTCGGCTCGCCAAGGCTTGCTTGAGGAACGCTGCCATGGGACGCCGCCTATCCGGCCACGGCCGCCACGGAGGTGACACCGGTAGCCTCCAGTATTACCTCCCGAAGCATCGGCAGGCGGGGCCCCCCCCCCCCCGGCCCGGGGCGGGGGAGCCGTTCTCGTACACCGCCGTGACGATGGTGGAGGCCGCGTCGTTCAGATGGAAGGTCGCGCTCACGCGCCCGCCGCGCACGTCCAGGTACACCTCGCCGTCGAAGGAGGCGGCGGTGGCGGAGGGGGCGTGCGCTGCGCACCAGGAGCCGACGGCCGAGGCGAGCTCGCCCGCCTTGCCGTCGATGAGGCCCGTGTAGGGCTCGGCGAGCCCGGACACGCTCACGGCTGTGCCAGCGGGCTTGCCCTGGACGTAGCGCGACTCCACCGCGAAGGCGTCGCTCGCAACGGTGAGAACGCCGTCCCTCTCCTCCACGATGATCGAGGCGGGGGTGGTGTAGGGGTCGCCCTCGCGCATGAAGTCGATGTCGAGGTGCTTCTGGCCGTTGCCCTCACCGGCCTCCCTGACGTCGAACACGGTGAGCTTGACCGATGATCCGTCGCTCTCCACGAAGGAGCGGTCGCGGAACTCGATGGTCTTCTCGGGCGCGCCCTCGGCCTGCCATACGTTGCCCTGGAGCATCTTCGCTATCTCCTCGGACTTGTCCGTGGCGGATGCCGCGCCTGCGGCATCGGTGCCGAGAGCATCCTGCACGATGCTCTCGGCAGGCGCCTGCGTTTCGTTCTGCGCGCTCTCCTCGACCGTGTGCGCGATCGAGCAGCGGACCGCCGTGCTGCCGATGATGACGGCCACCATGCCGATGGCCGCTGCGAGCATTACCTTGTTCTTCTTCTGCATTCTCTCTCCTTGTCTATCGGAATCGGATGGCGCACGTGAAGTAGGCGATGCCGCTCGCGCGCCTGCAAACGTCCCCGGTATGGGGCTCGTGGATGTACTCGTCGCCGCCCGCGTAGATGGCGACGTGGCCCGGACGCCAGAGGATGTCCCCGGGCTTCGCCTCGGAGAGCGGCACGCGCCGCCCTGCTAAGGCCTGGTCCTCGGAGTTCCTGGGGATGGAGATGCCCGCCTGCGCGTAGCAGTACTGGGTCAGTCCCGAGCAGTCGAGACCGACGCCGGGCGTCGTGCCTCCCCACACATAAGGGACGCCGAGCTGGCTCATGGCCGCCGCAACGATGGCGTCGCCGTTGGCCGCGCCGGAGCGGAAGTCCTCAAGGCTCATGCCGTCGAAGCGGCGCAGCCCGTAGACGTCCATGGCCGATTTGAGGGATGCCACGTAATCCGAGGAGGTGGCGTAGCCCGCGTCCTTCAAGCCCTCCGCCATCTTGTCGGAGCTCTTCTCGGCGATGGCCTGCTGGATGAGGGCGTTTCCCGCGTATCGTGAATTGGCGAGGAGCACGCGGCTCCTGAACACGATGCACTCCCTATGTCCCTTGAACACGGTGAAGTCGGCCATGATGCCGACCACTTGGCCCCCGTACTCCTCGTTAGTGGCCCACGAGCTCTTGCCCGCGACCTCCGGGCAGCCGAGGAAGGACGAGGCCCACTTGATGCCGAAGAGGTTCTTGTCGCGCTCCGCAAGGAGCGAGAGGTGGTCGCCCGCGCCGCTCTCGCAGATGATCTGGGCGAGCGTGCATCCGGCGGGATGCCCGTACTTCTCCTGGCACTCAAGGGCCGCCTCAACCATCTCCACCGTGATGTAGGGAGGCAGGCCGTCGAGCGACGCCTTGGCCGCCTCGCTCTTCCAGAAGCCGAAGATGGCGCTCATGAGCTGCGAGACGACCAGGACTGCGAGCACGAAGCACAGGACGCCCGAGAGCGCCCCTGCCACGGGACCTGCTGCGGAGGCGGCCGCTCCTGCGAGGGTCTTGGCCGAGCCTTTCCTGGCAGCCTCCCCAGCGGCCTTTGCGGCCGTTGCGGACTCGGAGGCGCGAGCCGTCCTGGCTCGCAGCCATGTCCGGCGGGACTGCGCGCGCCGCATCTCCGCCGTCCTCTTCGCGGATGCCTCGACTTCCGTGCCTTTGCCGATGCGCCTTATCGCCTTGGCCTCCGTCGCTGTCTCTTTCGCAGGCGTGGCCTTCTCGGGATTGGCGACGGATGCCTTCTCGCGCCTGGCGGCGTGGATAGCGGCCCTCGACGCCCGGTAGGCGTCTCCCGTCCCCTCAAGCTCGTCGGAATCGTCCGCCTCGTCGGCAGCTGCATCGGCAGCGAGCGCGGCGAGGTGCCTGCGCGCTTGGAGGGCAGACTTCATCTCTTGTGAAGCGGGTTCGTCGGCAGCCTTGGCACCGGCTCTCCCTTCGCCTTTGGAGCGGCTCTGCTTCACGGAGGGCCTCGAGCCTTTGGGCTTGCGCCCCTCGGCCCTGCGGTCGCCCGACTTTCGGACGAGCCCGGAGGAGACGGCATCTGTGCGCGTCGCGCGGGCGACCTCGGCCGCATCGACCGCGCCCTCCGTGGCGGACACGGCGGCTTCCGTGGCCGTGGCGGCCGTTTCCGCACCCTTGGCTAGTTGCGTCACTGGTCAGCGCCCTTTCGGCGGCGGACCCTCTTGGCAAAGTCGCTCTCGCGCTTCTTGGCGGCTATCTCCTCGGGCTTGGTGTTGAACAGCTCGTAGAGCTTGCCTTTCGGGAAGTCATCCTTCAAAGGAACGCGGGCACCGCCCGCGATGAGCAGCCCTTCTCCCGCGCGCACGGACTCGTCGATGTAGGAGGCCTCCTGGGCGCTCATGTCGAGGAGCTCTGCCCAGGCGCGACGGTCGAGCGGGGACTGCTTGTGCAGGAGCACGAAATCGGAGTTCAGCACCATGTTCCGGGCCTCCTCGTGGTCGAGCATGTAGACGCTGTTCTGCGTGATGCCAGTGGCGATGAGGTTGAACTTGCGGCCCTCCGCCCAGTACTTCGAGAAGTAGCTGATGATGGCGGGGTGCCCGAACAGCGACTGCACCTCGTCGATGTAGAGCCAGGTCGTGATGCCGCGCTCGTAGTTGTAGTACATGCGGTTTCGGACGCTCTCAAGGACGGCGATGATGCCGAAGGCGCGCATGTTCTCGGAGAGGTCCTTGAAGTCGATGTTGGTGATGCGCCTCTCGAAGCCCACGTTTGAGGGATGGTTGAAGAACGACAGCGCGCCCTCGACGTAGCGCTCGTAGCGAAGCGCGATGTCCCGGGCCTCCGGCTCGGGCTGCTCCTTCAAGATGCGGTAGAAGTCGCCCAGCAGCGGGTCGCGCCCCGTCTCGGCAGCCTCGCGGTAGGCAGCCTCCACGCACCGGCTGATGATGGACTTGTCGGCCTCGGGAAGGCCCTCGGCCCCTTCCGCCATGGTCGCGGAGGACAGCGCCAGGAAGGCGTCGATCTTGAAGGCCATCTGCGCCGAGGGCGACTGGTGCGCCACGTCGGCCAGGTCGAACGGGTTGAGGTGGGTGTCCGAATCGGGCGCGAAGCGGATGGACTCGCCCCCGTTGGCGACGACCACCGGCGAGTACTCGCCAGCGGGGTCGAGGATGATGATCTCGTCATCGGGGTAAGCGAGGATGGTGTTCTCTATCTCGCGCTTGACGGAGAACGACTTGCCGGAGCCGGGCTTGCCCGCGACGAAGCCCATGGGGCTCGCCAGGCGCTTGCGGTTGCACAGCACGAGGTTGGAGGACTGCTTGTTCTGGCCGTAGTAGCCGCCGCCCGTCTGCGCGAGCTCCTGGGTCGCGAAGGGCATCTGTATGGCGACCTGCGCGGTCGTCATCATGCGGGAGACCTCCATGTGGTTGTGCCCGAGCGGCAGCACCGAGTTCAGGCCCTCGCGCTGCCGGAAGTCGAGCGCATCGGCCTCGATGGAGTTTCGGCGCGCGGTCGATACGATCTGCATCACCTGGTCGTCCAGCTGCTCGCGCGTGGGCGCGTAGGTGTAGACGAGGCCAGTGTAGACGTAGAGGCGCTGGTTGCGGTTCTGCAGGTGGTCGAGGAGGTCTTCGGCCTCCTCCTTGGAGTACTTGAGTTCGGAGGGGAGGATCTGGAAGTCGTAGCCCTTCTTCACCGCGCTCATTTGCTCGTCGATTATCTCTTTGTCCATCCATGCGATGCGCTTCTTCACGAAGGCGACGGCCTTTGACTTGTCCATGGCCTGCACGTGGATGGAGATGGCGAGCGGGATGGGAAGGTCGATGATGTCGGCCAGGCAGCGGTCGGACAGCTCGCTTCCGAAGCGGTTGATCGAGAGCACCTGCCCCCACGTGTCCTCGGTCTTGAAGCAGGTGCCCGAGCCCTCCGGCTTGAAGTCGAGGGACGCCGGGCAGATGAGGTCCTTACTCGTGAGGCCGCCAGCCGCGCCCACCGCCTCCCAGGAGAACAGGTTGGGCTTGCCGGGACGGAGGAGGCCGTGGATGGCGTCGAGCCGTTCCTCGCCGGAAAGCGGTCTGCTCGCGCTGCGCATCTTGGCGAGCGTCTGCTCCGCGTCGGTCCTCATGCGGGCGAGCTTGGGGATAGCCTCCTCGATGCTCGCGGCACCGACGGAGAACGTGAGGTAGCGCTCGCGCACGAGATTCGACACGCCCTCTCGCATCTTGTCGTTGAGGATGCGGTTGTACTCCTCCGCATAGGCCGCCGTCGCGGGGTCGCTCGCGTCGAAGAAGCGCTTGCGGCCGATGAGGTCGGCGGGGATGGGGCGGTTCACGACGGCGAGCTGCACGCAGCTTTCCGCGCCGAAGTAGTCGAACAGCTGGCACCACCCGCTGAATATGGCCTGCTGCGTCTCCTCGCGCGCAGACTGGTAGCTGATGTCGTCGAAGGCGAGGGTCTGGCTGAAAAGCCCTTCCTCTACCTGCGCGATGCCGTTCTCGTACATGAGGTCGAAGCCCACGGCCCCGTAGACGTCCCGGGCCGCGCGGCGGCGCTTGCGCTTCTCCGCCATCTGGTCGGTGAGCTCGCGCTCCTGCTCCGCCATGCGGCGCCCCAGGGACTTGGATCGCTTGGGGCCGGAGCCGGGCCTCACGAGGGCCTTCTGCTCGTTCTGGTTGCTAGAGTTCCGAGACATGCCGCTCCGCCCCCTTTCGCTTGGAGGCGCGGCGCGCGCGACGGTCGATCTTCGCGCAGCCGATGGCACCGGCGATGGATGCCGGGCGCGAGCCCGAGGCGTAGACGAGCTTCCCGTCGCCGAGGACATGCTCTGCGAAGAGCGGCACGAACTTCTCGGGAACGAGGCCCTTCGGCCGCCAGAAGCCGAGCAGCCAGAACGGCATGGAGGCCGCCATGACGGGAAGCGTCACGGCGTCCACGGGAACGCCGAGGCCGACGTTCGCCACTGCGGCGACGGCCACGGCCGCACCTAGCCCTCCTGCGGTGCAGGCGAGCGTGCGGGCGGAGAGCTTGCCCACCACCTTCTCGGTGTACTCGCCGATGTCCTTGTGCACGGATACGCTCAACATGGCCGCCCCCTATGCCGGGAGCCAGCTCGTGTCGAGCATTCCGAAGTACACGGCGGCCGCGATGATGATGCCGCCGCCCGCGATGGTCGAGATGGCGCTCGCGATCTGCGCGCCGCCCTGCTGCTCGCGGATGGCGAGGCCCAGCGACACCGCGCCCCAGACGACGAGGAAGCCGCCCAGGAACGTCACGCATCCCGAGACGAGGTTGATGATGTTTGCCAACATGGGGTCTGTTTCTCCTTTGCATCTTGCCGCGCGGCCGGGCGCGAGGCCCGCAGGTGGCCGCGCTATCGTTTAGAATCTTTGCCGGGGACGGGTCGCACCCCGTCTCCTTTGCATCGCGGCGGCCAACGCGCTTCGGGTTGGGAAGCCCGGAGGGCGAACCTCGGCACCGTAGGGTGCGGCCGTCGCACCATCACCCCTTCTGCATCCTCCTTTCTGCGTACTCTGCGAAGTCGAAGGAACGGTCGAACGCCGCGCCCTCGTGCCCCGGGTAGACCGAGTGCCACCTGGGGTGGGCGGTGATGTCGTACTTCTTGTCCTTGAGGGGGTCCGTGCCCGCTATGAGCACGATGGCCTCGTCGCGTGGCAGCTTCGCCACCTCGGCGGGCTGCATGAGATCGCGCTCGATGGTGTTCCAGTTGCGCGTCGATGAGGCGGACTGCCCGCGGCTCTCGTTCCGGGTGATCGTGGCGACGGTCTCCTTGCCGATCGACTCGGCTATCTCCTTCACCGTGTCGGTGGACTTGCCGCCCAGAAACAGCGTCGTGTCGCAGCAGTCGATGATCGTGGCCGCGTCGTCCTTGTAGGCGCTCTTGAGCTGGGAGAGGGATTGGAGCCCGAAGGCCATCGAGATGTTGCGGCTTCGCACCACGGCCACCATCTTCTCCACGTCGGGGAGGCGGCCGATGTTGGCGAACTCGTCCATGAGCATCACCACGGGCGTGGGCAGCGCCCCGCCGTAGCGCTTGATGGCGCGCTTGCAGAGGATGTTCATGGTCTGCCACATCATGATGGCGAAGAGGAACGAGTAGAGCGATGAGGTGTCCGACATGACGGCGAAGATGGCGCGGCGCTCGCCCTCGTCGCCGAGGCGGTCCAGCTCCATCTCGTCGTAGCTCACGAGCTCGCGCACCTGCGGTATGGCGAAGGGCTCCATGCGCGTGTTGCAGGACACGAGGATTGATTTCAGGGTCTTGCCCGCAGCGTCCTTGAACATCTTGTAGTGCAGAAGGCAGAAGTCGGCGTCCACGGGGGTCGGCTCGGACACGCGCACCCACCTGTGCGCCCCTGCATCGGGTCGGTACGACACGCGGCGCGTGGGGTCGAAGGGCTCCTCTTGCGCGTCGCCCGCCTTCACGTAGCGCATGCCCGTCTCCACTTCCTCGAAGAGGAGGTCGAGCGGGCTTCTGTAGTCCTCGTCGGACTCCTTGGCCTTCGCGAGCGAGAGCAGCGTCACGAGCCCCGACAGAGACCGGTCCTCGGGCGGGCAGTGATAGACGAGGTATCCGATGAGCGCCACGTAGAGCAGCCGTTCGGCGTTCTCCCAGAAAGGATCGCCCGCGTGCTCCTTGTCGCCCGTGGTGTTGTCGATGAGGCAGGTGACGAACTCAAGGATGTCCGCCTCGTCCTGGATGTACGCGATGGGGTTGTAGTGGAGGGACTTCGAGAAGTCCACGGTGTTGAAGGAGAGCACCCTGTAGCCCTCCGCATCGAGCATGTGGCCCAGGCGCGGAAGCGACTCTCCCTTGGGGTCGGTGATGAGGTAGTTCGCCGACATCTGCATGACGTTGGGCTCGAAGAACCCGCGCGTCTTGCCGGAGCCGGAGCCGCCCACCACGAGCACGTTTCGGTTGCGCTCGTACCTGCGGTCATGGTCGGGTCGGCTCATGGCCATCCCGAAGTGCTCCGTGAGGATGATGTTATCGAAGCCATCCTCGGTGTTCATGAATCTACGGCCGCCTCGCACGGTGCCCCAGCGGGCGGATCCGTGCTCTTCGCCTTGGCGCTGGGCGGTCCCGTGGGTGAGGGACCACGCCCAAGCGCACCAGACGGAACAGGCGGCCACAAGCCCCGTCGCGAGCGCGGCAGCCTCGAGCGAGAGGGGGCCGTGGCCTATGAGATAGGAGGGAAGATGGGAAAACGCTGCGGTGAGGTTGGAGGCGGGGTTTCCGGGAAGCGACAGCAGGCAGGCGGTGTATGCGTTCGCAGCGAGAAAGGATATGACCGAGAGGGCCGCCGCCCAGATGATGCCTACCGCTGTCACTTCGCCCGCATCTCCTGGAAGCGGGGTTCTTTCGAGAGAGCCTTGGTGGTGGACCTCTCGGCCTCAAGGGCCGCCGATGCCTCTCGCGCGTCCTCGGCTCGCTCGTCGAGCGTGCGGTCGTCGCGGTCGCGGGAAGGCTCCTTCTCGTGCTGCTCTCTGATCTTCTCGGCAGCCTTGGTGCAGGCATCGTCGGTCTCGCGCGAGAGCTCGTCGAACGACTGCCATACTTCCTTCGCGTCCGCGATGCGGAACAGGAGGTATTCCTTGCCGGTCTCCGGGTCGGGGAACCAGGCCGAGCTGACGCCGTGCGCAGCGAGCCTGTCCTCGATGATCCCCTTGATTCCGTCGTAGTCTCCTATTCCCTGGAACTCCTGCATGTCGAGCTTCGCCCACTCGGGCTGCTCGTGCTCGTCAGAGCCGACACCGGCGATCTCCTGCGCAGAGCGGGTGGCGTTCTGGAACGCCTTCTGCATCTGGGCCGCGCGGGCGTACATCGCACGTTCCCCCATGCGCTCCGCGAAGCGCATAAAGTCGTCTATCATCTTGCTTCCGGCTTCGTCGCCGTAATCGCTCGCCATGTATAAGGCTCCTTCCCAAAGGCGGGAAGAGGCCTCCCCGCGCAGCTATCGAATCAAGTGGTTGCTTCCGATTGGCTGTGGGATTGGCGATGGCGCAATGGAGGATTTGGAGGCAGCGCGAAGAGAGGCCGCGCAAGCGAGCGCGGCATTGCATGCGTTATCGGTACTCTGTGTGCATAGCGAACGCAGCACGTTATTCCTCCCTGTCCTCAAACTGGTGCTTGATGATTTAGCGTTGTGCACCGGTTCTTTCTTCCCAGAGTAAATAGGAGTCGATCTCCTGTCAGCTTCAATCGAGCTTCCAGCAGACTACGCAAAGAGAAGAACGCGATGCGCGCTTATTGCTGAAATAGGAATATGCTTCCTTGATTCATGGACAGCCACTAGACTGCAATTTGCCATATTCTTCTTCCGACCGACGTTTACCGAGGAAGTAGATTCCTGTGATTAACTATGCGCCATTCTTGGTAGGCTACTAGGAGCCCTTTTTGAATCTTCTGATGATTTGCAAATGCTGTTCTGTGAGATCTTTCTCTATTTCGGGAGGGATGAAAGAACGTAGGCCCAATCCCAAAACAGCGCATAGTCTAATAAGCTCATCGGCTCTCATTTGTCGTTGACCATCGAGGATGTACCATAAGCGCTTACTGTCGATGCGGGCTCGACGGGCGAGCTCGGCAATGCTTATCCCGCGCAGTTCGCGCGCGAGTCTAATCCGTGAGACGATAAAGTCGTTATGATCCATTGCAGCTACCGCTCTTGCCCCCTGGAACTACGCTTAGGACTACACGAGACCGCCTTATGGAAAGATGATTGCGCCTATGATTAGATAGAGAGATCAAGCATCGCCCTCATGGTCGACGCCCGATACGCAGCTCATAATCAACCGCGCCACCTCTTCGCGTTCCATTTCAAACCCTCCCAACACCCAGGTCGATAGCACGGCAGAGATCCCTGATGCCATGAACATGAGCGGATATTTCGTATCTAGCGGTTTTCCTGTCGGTATTGCGAAAGAGTCCGGCGTAACCCTTGCGTCAATGATTCTGAAAACACTGCTCGCGCAATAATTGCTTGCGTTGCCGAATAGAGCGCGAAAGAGGGCCGGATTGTCCTCGATGAGCAGTAGATATGAATGAAGGAACACTTCAAGGGAAACGCGCTCGCCAGAAAAGCGAGCGTCGAAAAAACCATTTAGCGTCTTGTCTCCCACTTCGATCAAAATATCCAGCATTCTGTCGTAATGCGCATAGAACGTGGAGCGGTGAACGCACGCTTTTCTGCACACATCAGTTATTGTGAGGTCGCCGAAAGGCCTTTCGGCGATAAGGGCAAGGAACGCATCATCCATCTTCATCGCCGTATTGAGGTATTTTGTTTCCGCTTTGCCCATGAGCCTCCAATTCAGCTCTTTAAGGACGTCGCGATTGAACCGGGCTGCTTGCCCAAGTGCATTGTCCAATCTGGCGTCATCAGAGTTCAACCTCCATCGCTTCCTGTTTCACTCTTAAGGACAGCTCTGGAGCGATTGCCATGGTCTGGAATCGCTGCGCCATGAAGGAATCGTCCATGACACTCGCGCAGACCCACTGGATCGGGGTCTCAGGCTCTTCGCCTGCTTGGCGGTGATACCAGCAATTCAGCGAGACGAGCGTGAGCGCGATGTTCAGGGTCATGAAGAGGACGCAGGCGCGAGTGGGCCATCGGGGGATCTGCTGGAGATGCGAGCAGGCGCGGTCCAGCAAGGGCATCCCGAAGCGCACGTAGATCACCCCGAGGAAGCCCCACATGAGCATTAAGTAGCCGTTCGTGCGCCCGTCGATGGACAGCCATGTTCCCGTGTAGTCCCAGGCGGCAATCCCGAAGCCAAGCTCCATCCCCAAGCTCACGGTGTACTCGATCGCACCTCCCGCCGCGGCCGAGACGAGGAACAGAACGGGCACCGGCAGCCTCCGCGCTTTGATGCCGATGAAGGTCAGCACGATAGCGCCCACGCCGTAGATCGGCGAGAAGGGGCCGACCAAGAGGCCGGAACGATCCTGCACCTCGTGATAGACCGCAAGATGGTAGACCTCCTCGATGACGAACCCAGCCACGGAGCACAGGACGAATATCCAGAACAGCCTGATAGCATCCAATGCGAAGCTGCATCGCGCATCTGAGGAGGCGTGTGCGCCGCTGGTCGCATTCGCGTCGCCCGTATTGGGGAGGATGGTACTGGAGCTCATGGGTTCACCACCTTTTCAAATGGCCATCGGCCCTGTTCGATAATCTCTAGGCTCAAAGCAGGTCGAGACGATTCATGAGCCAGTCGCTCACGGCGGACAGCACAATCGTCCATGCCCCGCTGATGAGCACGATCGCGAGAAGCCCAAACGGGTCGGGAGTGGCCGACGAGAAGAACGAGGATGCGCCCGATATTGTGAAGTTGAGCAAGAAGGCGACGGCATCCAGGCCGAGCATCTGCAAGCCCATCTGCACGCTCATCGTCAACATGCCGGAGGCTAAGAGGCAGGTGATGGCGATGCTCCAGCCGAAGTTCCGGCGGAACACCATGTTCACTGCTATCACGAGAAAGGACATCGGAATGGAGAGGATGAGCTTCTCAAGGATGAGCTGGATGAACCCGGGGATACTCTCTATCCCCGTGGGCACCCCCATCGCCGAGCCGACAATGAACAGCGTCAAGAGGTACGCGACGAAGAGGGCGACGTTGCACACGAGGGCCATAAGCGCCTTGGAAATGATGTAGTCGTATTTGTTGGCATGCGCGGTGACGACGTTCGTGATGAAACCGGTCGTATAGTCGCTGCCGATGTAGATGCACAGGAAAATGCCGGTCAAGATGTTCAGCATCGACAGGCTCATGCCCGCCCCGGATGCCGCACTTGATGCTGCCGTGCTCACATGATTGCCGCCAGTGCCAATGAAGGCCATGAGGTTGTTTGCGCCGTTCATTTGCGTGAGCATCATGACCGGGATGAAGATGGCGATCGCGACCATGACATAGAACGATCTGCCTCGTGTGAGGTGGTACAAGTCCATCTTGAACAGGTTGACAACCCGCTTCGGGTTGATTGTAAGCAGATCATGCATCTACACCACCTCCCATCAGCTTCATGAAGTACTCCTCCAGGTCGAGTTGGTGATAGGCGATTTCGCTCGCGACATCGCCGTTCTGGAACATGCAGCGGTTAACGGCCGCCCCGTCCTTCGCGTTGAGCAGCCGTATCTCCCCGTCGACGATCTCAGAGCCGTCCAAGGGGATCTCCTCTCTCAGGTACGACAGAACGCGCTCGGGCTGCTCGACGCGAACGCAGATGTAGTCCCTGCACTCGCGCGAGAGCTCTCGGGCGGACACCTCCTTAACCATGCGGCCTTCCTTGATGATGCCGTAATGCGTCGCAACCTTGCTAAGCTCGCCCAAGATGTGAGAGCTTACGAGGATCGTCACCTTGTATTCCTGATTGAGCCACTGGAGGGCCTGGCGCACCTCGCGGATACCCTCGGGATCAAGGCCGTTGATCGGCTCGTCGAGCACCAGGATGCGGGCGTTGCCGATGAAGGCCGACGCGATGCCGAGGCGCTGCTTCATGCCCAAGGAGAACTCCCTAACCTTCTTCTTGCCGGTATTCCCGAGCCCGACGACATCGAGCGCTTCCGCGACCGTCCTATCGGGATCCGGCAATCCTATATTGAGCGCCTGCATGAGCAGGTTCTGCTTCGCCGTCCATCCAAGATAGACCCCTGGATTCTCGATGAGAACGCCTATGTGGGCCCTGATGTCGGCATCGTTTACGGGCCGCCCCATGAGTCTGACATCGCCCGAGGTGGGCTGCAGCAGTCCGCATATGATCTTCTGTGTGGTTGATTTCCCGGCTCCGTTCTCGCCGATGAAGCCGTAGATGGCCCCTTCGGGGACATGCATGCTCAAGTGATCGAGAACGCATTTCCCCTTGAACGATTTGGAGAGCTGCGTGAGCGTTATTGCTTCCATATGATTCCTTACTCCGTACGTGACCCGTATGTTCTAACTGGCGCGCAGAACGGCTTGGGCCTCTTCACATTGGGTCGCGATGAGGTCGTAGAGTTCTTCGATCTTCGGGTTTCTGTGCGCCGATTCTGTCGCATACGTCTTGCGATAGAGAAAGTAAGCGCCGACACAGCCTGCGATGCCGACGATTCCGACCACCACACCGATCGCCATGAGGCCGTCCCAGACCATGCTGCAGCACATGCCCACGCCCAAGACGAGCGCGGCGAGGATGCCGAGCATCGAAGCGCGCATGGTTGCGGTACGGCCCTTCTCGTTCTCAAGGCGCGAGATGGAGGCGAGCGAATCGTCCATGACGCGCTGGATCTTCGCGAGCTGCGCCTTCCCGCGCACCTTGCGGCTGCGGCGGAAGGAGAGCGTCGTCTGCTTCCCGACGGCGGTTTCCTGCTGGCCCGTCAATTCGTATCCGAGGCTCCCGTAGCAGTCGATCGCCACCTGCGAGAGGTCGCGACTGACCGTCGTGCGCGCATACTCATAGGACTGGTATCCGCCGCCGGACCATACGCGCTCTCCTCCTTCTGGGCCATCCTCGGTGTTTGTCGGGTTCGTCACGAACGCAGATGTGATCTCCACGGGCCTTCCGCACTTCTCGCAGAAGGCAGCGTCGCCTTCCAGCCTGTTCCCGCAGTATTTGCAGTACATAGTTCTCCTTTCGATGCGATGCCCTAAAATGAGCGCAGGGCTTTGCGAATGCCCGTATCGTGGACTTTCGAGATAAACAATCCGTAAACTCCAGATAAACACGGCGATTTATGTCGCGTTTATCTTTTGTTTACCTTCATGTGGTTTCATGACTCGGAAATGGGCAGATCAGATTGGGAGCATGCGTGGCACGAATCCTGGTGGTCGAAGACGACCGCAACACGAACAAGCTCTTGTGCGCCGTATTGCGCAAGGACGGGCACGAGGCGATCTCGGCAGCAGACGGTCGCGATGCGCTCGACGTCCTTGACAAGCAGCACGTCGATCTCATAGTGAGCGACCTCATGATGCCGAATTTGAACGGCATGGAGCTTATCGGGCAGCTGCGCGAGGCCGGTTGGGACACGCCCGTGCTCATCCTCACCGCCCGAGAAGAGATAGAGGTGCTCCACGCGGGCTTTCTAGCGGGAGCGGACGATTATCTGACCAAGCCCGCCGACCTGAAGGAGCTCGTCTTGCGCGTGCGCGCCCTCCTGCGCCGTACGGGCGCGGGAAGCACGCAGAGGCTCGTGGTGGGCGCAACCGTGCTCGATCCAGCCCAAATGACCGTCGAGCGATCAGGAGCCAAGTCAGTCCTGCCGCCGAAGGAGTTCCAGCTTCTGTTCAAGCTGCTCTCGAACCCTGGACGCGCCTACACGAGGATGCAGCTTCTCGACGAGATATGGGGCTGGGACACCGAGAGTGCCGAGACGACCGTGAACGTGCATGTGAACAGGCTCCGCGCGCGGTTCGCCGATTGCGACGACTTCGAGATACGCACGGTGCGCGGCATCGGCTACTGCGCGGAGGTGGGAGCACATGAGTAGTAACAGCGATCTGCCTCCTGCCCGCACTATGGCTTTGACGGCGGGCCTCGCCGCCCTCATCGCCGCGATCATCGTACTGGTATGCGCCGCGCTCGCGCTCGTCGGGGCACTGCTCTCACAAGAGGGCGTTACCGATACTGCTCAACTGACCTCGCCCGCCTTCATCTTCGGAGCGATCATTGCGGGCAGCATAGTCATCGCGTTGCTGCTCAGCGCCATCATCAATCGCGCGTTGCTGCGGCCGCTTCGCCACATGACGCTGGCAGTGGAGCACCTGGCTGACGGCGACTTCGCATACCGCTTGCCCGAAGAAGGAGCCCTTCGGCTCAGGGAGGTCGATGAGTTCGCTCGCGGATTCAACGTGGCAGCGGCGGAGCTGGAGGGGACGGAGATGATGCGCGCCGGGTTCATCGGCGACTTCTCGCACGAGTTCCGCACGCCCATCAACTCGCTTTCCGGCTTCGCCCAGCTCCTCCGCGACGACGACCTCGAAGCGGATGAGCGCCGAGAGTACGCCGACATCATCGTGGAGGAGGCCACGCGGCTGGCGGGGCTATCCGAGCGCATCCTGCTCCTCTCGAAGGTGGAGGCGGCGACCATCCTCCCTCATGCGGAAGATGTGGACGTAGCCGAGCAGCTGAGACGATGCGCGCTCGTCCTGGAGACGAAGCTAGAGAGCGCCGACGTGAGGCTCGATCTGAGCTTGGATGACGCCCATGTGCGCGGCAACGCCGATTACCTCATGCAGCTATGGATGAACCTGCTCGACAACGCCATAAAGTTCTCGCCTGCGGGAAGCCGGGTGAGCGTCGCCTTGTACGGCGGCCGTGCTCGCGAGGAAGGTCGCACCGGGGGCTCGGACTCCATCGCAGCCTGGATCTCCGACGAGGGCGCAGGTATGGACACGGATACGAAGCGGCATGTGTTCGATCGCTTCTACCAGGGCGATTCGTCTCACTCGGCCAAGGGATCAGGGTTGGGCCTTTCGCTCTGCAAGCGCATCGTGGAGCTGCACGGTGGCACTATCGAGGTGCAGAGCGCGCCGGGCAAGGGCTCCGTCTTCGAGGTGCGGCTTCCTCGCGCTGTCGAAGAAAGCGCATCGGGGCAATGAGCGAAGGAGGCGTCGTTGGGATGGGAAGGCCCGATACATCTGAGGATAGAAAGGACGTCGCACGGTTCACCGATCGCTTTGGTTCGTGCCTCAAGCGAGCGATTCGCACCGTCTTCGTGCCGAACGGCTACATGGTCGCTGCGTGCCCCCTCATAATAGTCGTCCTCATGGTGTGGGCGTTCCTGTTCGACGGGCACGATCACCCCGTCTCGTCGGTCGCCTATATCGCGTGCGGCTGGGCGTTCCTGGTCGTCTTGGTCTGGATGGTTAGGCATCCGATCGGGGCTGGGTTGCGAATCCTCCGTGAAAAGTGCAGGTTCTTCGATCGGCTGATGACCGACTCCGATTATCGTCTTCATGTCAGCACGGCCCTCGGCTTCGCCCTGTATCTCATATGGGGCGCATTCAACCTCGCGTCGAGCTTCTTCTTCGCGTCGACATGGCTTTTCGTTCTCGGCGTCTACTTTCTTCTGTTCGGCGTTATGAGAGCCGTCCTCTTCCTCCAGCTGCTTTCCGGGAATTATACAATCGAGAAGGGATGTCGCATCGAGCGTGTTTGCGGGATGCTCCTCATCGCATCCGTGCTGGTTTTGTCGGGCATTGTGACCCATGTGATGTCCGGCTCGGGAGGGTACAAGTACGAGGGGGATCTCATCTATATGATGGCGCTCTTCGTCTTCTATTCGCTTATCAGCTCCATCGTGAGCTATGCGAGGCTGAAATCGGAAGATCCCATCATTTCCACTATTCGGCGAATCAACCTCTCAGTTGCTCTCGTCGCGCTCTTCGCTCTTGAGACCGCGATGCTTGCGACCTACGGAGTGACGCCGGAAGACGAACAGCTTTCTTTCGTCATGCCCATCATCACAGGGACGGTAATCGCCATCGTAATGACAGTCTTGGGTATAAGGTCGATCATCAAAGCGAATTCGCGATTGCAACTAGAACAGATAAACCACGCTTCTGTAACTACTTTCGACTGGCGAAACTAGCGGTCGGAGACAATCCGCACAGGCCCGTTCCGTAGTCTTCGATAACCTTTTGGCGCCGATAGGCGAGCTCTTCCTTCATCTCGTTGGTGAGGAAGAAGCCCATGTCAAGGCCCATGACGGCGCAGAGTCTAACGAACTCGTCCGCCCTCATCTTGCGCTGGCCGTCGAGGATGTACCACAGGCGCTTGCGGTCGATGGATGCACGGCGGGCGAGTTCGGCGACACTGATGCCGCGCGAGTCCCGCGCCTCCTCCATCCTTATGACGACCAGCTTCGCGTGATTCATCCTCTTAATCGCCTGCCATCGGTCCAACTTTTCCATGTGCTCGAATCGAGCACCACACCAGACTAGGCAAAGTCGAAGCGCTTGCATCCATATCTGACCGAATAAGGAAGATGTATTCCCAAATTGGGAACAGTTCCTATACGGCGCGCTTCGCCAGGGCGCGTGCATTATGGGGCTGAGGCTAAAAGTTCCCATTCTGATACCACTTCCACCTTCGCCACATTCGAGCGGCTAGGTTGTTCATCGCGTTGTAGGTGCGTTCTCGCCACTGGCGAAACGAACGCCTCGATGAACGAACCTTGAAAACCGCATCGAACACTCATTTCAAGCTGCGTCACAACTGCGCGCTCTGCGCAAGCATGCGTTCGGGGCTTTCGCATCGTTGTGGCGTTTATCCAAACACCCCATCATCGCGGTCAGCGACGCTGGCCGCCTCACTTTCGAGAGGAGGCGACTATGAAGGAAACCTATGGCGAGACGGAGATAGACGAGGCACGCCTTGCGGCAGCCGACCCGGACGGGCTCTACCTGTTCATGCTTGAGCAGTACCCCTACATGATGACCCCTGACAACGTGGCGGCTTTCACCGGCACGACGGGTCAGGAGATTCGCAAGCTGCTGAACAAGGGAGAGATGCAGGGATGCCGCATCGGCATCCGTTGGCTCATCCCAAAGCTCGGGCTCTTGAACTATCTCTACAAGGATCGCCGCGAGAAGGAAGGCGATGAATATGAAGAAGCTGCGATGCGACAAGCCTTATGACATCGACGAGGCCCGCAAGAGGAAAGGTCTTTCCAGGCGCAAGCGCAAGGACTCGCGCACAACGGCTTATGAGCTGACTATCCGCATCCCCGAAGAGTACCGAACGTATTTTGACGGGAAGAAGAAGCTCACCCGCACGGTGTTCGCCTTGAACAGGAAGGACGACCTCAAGACTCAGATAGATTCTTTTGAGGACGAGAAGAACGCCGTGCTTGAGCGTGGGCTAGAAGAACGCGGGTGGGTACGGCAAGACGGCCCGAAGCGCAAGCCGGGATGCTGTATGACGCCTCTGGGCACCTATATCGAGAGATACATCGAGATTCGCAGCAACGGATCTGTCAGCGAGGCGACCATCAAGCACGAGAAAGGCTTCTTGAAGTACATCGACGCCACCATCGGGTCGATTCCCATTTGCAAGGTCACGGCAGAGAACATCGAGGAGTGCCTCCTGCGCGTACCCGAGCTCTCCGAGAAGTGGGCGCTTGAGCGACAGGCCGCTTGGGAAGAGAACCGCAAAACCGTCCGCTGGGCGAAGAAGCACGGAACCTTGAAGAAGCCTTTCAAGCCCATCCGTATCGCCGGGCCCGACATGCAGTCCAAGATATTGAAGTTCCTCCGCGAAGTGATGAACTACGCTCTTGAGAAGGACGACATCGCCAAGAATACGGCGAAGGCGAAGTTCCTCACGCGTGTCTTCAAGAAGAGCAAGCCGCTCATCGACCCGTTGATGGCAGACGATGCGGCACGGTTCTTGCAAGAGGTCGAAAAGCTGCCGCTCGGCTATGTGAAGCTGAGTCTCCTCCTTTTGCTGAACACCGGCATGCGTCCAGAGGAAATGCTTGCCATCCGCGCTGGCAACATCGTTTTCGATGACAACGAGGCCACCATCAACATCACAAGCGTCGTCGGCCGAGACGGAAAGGAAGTCAGGGACTATCCGAAATCAGACGCTTCGAGGAGAAGCGTTCCCATCGACAGCTACACCGCCGAGATCGCAAAACGCTGGATAGACGAGAAGGCTGCTCAAATGGAAGAAATGGGCTTCAAGCCCTCCATGAGCATGCTGCTCTGCTGTCCTGAAATGGTTCCTCGCAGTTATCAGTCGTTCCGCAGAGATTGGCAGGGCTTCATCGAAGGCGCGGAGTTCAAAGGGGTCCGTCCCTATGCCCTGCGGCACACGTTCGCGACTCTGAACCTCGCCAACGGAGAGAACATCAAGACCGTATCGGTCCTCATGGGACATGCGAGCTCCGCGTACACCCTCGATCTCTACGCGGGATATGTGCCCAACACCGGCATCGGTATCGGCACTCGTTACATGAACTTCCTCCGAGCGGCCGCTTAGCGCGCAGCCCGTGAGGATTCCCTGAAATGACCGCCTAAACAATGGAGCTAAGAGTATAATGATTTGCCACTGCGGGCGTGATTCAATGGTAGAATTTCAGCTTCCCAAGCTGACCACGCGGGTTCGATTCCCGTCGCCCGCTCCATAAAAAATCGTGTCGAAAGTCGCCTCTTTGGCGACTTTCGTGTTTCAGAGTAGAATTGTCTATTGGTTGGAAAACTAATCGTTTTTCCAGTATTTCGTCCAGTACGTTTGTTAGAATTACAATGTAGTTTTTAAGGACGGCGAGGTCAGATGGTTAATTCGAGTCGCGGAAGGTCGGGTAAGGTATAAGCTTCCCAAGCTTGTATTCGCGGGTTCGAGTCCCGTCGCCCGCTCCATGAACTTTCCGACCCTGCCTTCCGGTGGGGTCTTTTTTTGACGCGGATACGGTTTGGGGCGCGGATGGCCGCTCTTTGGAGATAATCTCGCATAGTGCAACGTCCTTGCGCGAAACGAGACCCCGATGGATGCAGCCTTCCGATACCTCAAATGGAACGACGATGTTGTCGGCCTTGTGGCGCCCGACCTTTCGGTGCGCTTCGTGGAGCCGCGCTTCAACACGACGGTCGGTCTGTACACCCACGGCCAAGCGTCCTGGACGCCCGACCAGTTCCTGCAGTTCCTCTCCGAGCGCATCATGAGTCCGGCCCGGCGCGACATAGAGCGCCTCTTGTTCCGTTGCGGCCTGTCGGAGTACGACGTGTTCAAGATCGCCGATGCCACTCGCGCCATCAACCCCCGCGACGAGCTGTGGCTGGCCCCGACCCCCGATGCTTCCATGGCCGAGGCGGCCACGGAGGTCTTCGACGCCATCTTCCTGCAGCGCACCGATGCGGCGGGGGACAGCGTCGATACGCCGGAGGGTGCGAACGTGAAGCGCTACGGGGCGAGCTAGGGCGCCTACGGCATCGTGAAGCAGCGCATCAGCCCGCTTTCCACCGACGTCGAGTCGGAGGTGGCTGCGTCCCTGCTGGCCGAGGTGCTGGGCATGTCCTGCTGCCGCGCGTGGCGCTTCGGCGACGACGCGGTGTTCAGCGCATTCGAGTACGACTTCACCTGCGAGTACCTGGTGCACATGCGCCGTTTGTTCGATGGCCCGCGCGGCGAGAACGAGCTGGAGAACCTGCTGGCCGTGCGCCCCCAGTACGCCGACGACCTCTACCGCATGATCGCCTTCGACTTCATCACGCGCCAGGACGACCGACACCTGTCGAATATCGCCGTGCTGGTGACTGAGGGCGGCGAGGTGTTCTACCCGCTCTACGACAATGGACGTAGCCTCTTCTACGAGGACACCGAGTCCTTCGCGCGGAAGGCCGCCGCCGACCCGCGCGCCTTCGCCACCACCTTCGGCTACGTCGGCACCTACTGGGACCACGCTCGCGACATTGCCGCTAAGGGCGTGCGCTTCGGCGACCTGCTGAACCTCGACGTGGACGAGCGCACCGTCCGCCAGCTTCTCGTTGAGGCCGGCTTCACCGACTACCGCCTGGAAGCTGCCACGGAATGGATCATGAACGCGGTGGAATGCCTGAAGTCGCTGGGATGATGAAGGGCGAGCCAAGGGAACCGTTCCTCTGACCTACTCGTGACTTAAAGGTCGAAACTCTCGGGGGCTAGGGCAATCGCTTCTCGGGCGAGTTTCCTCTCGCCCATAGCCGGAGGTAAGCGAAGCCGATGAGGGCGGGCGGAGCCGGCGCCGCTGCCTGCGCCGCATAGATTCCGATGAATCCGCAGCCCAAGGGGGGGCGCCAGGAGCCAGGCTAGCCCCATCCTCATGATGAAGGCGTCGATGAGAGAGTTCGCAAGGGCCAGCTTCGGCGTGCCCAGCAGGGCGACCCCGAGGGATGCGACGAAAGCGCGGCGCTGCCTTCCAGAAGGGACGGCGCATGATCTGCGGATACTGACATGGAAAGCCTTTCGATGGGGGTGAATACAAAAAGAGAACGGACGCTTGCCCGTTCTCGTGCCCATCGTTCATGTGCGCAAGCCGAAACAACCTGAGGCGGGTTTTCACGGCCGACGATTGCTCAGGCTCTGCTCCGGTCAGCGTCTCGTCCGTATGCTCCCGAAGCCATCCCAATGCAGAGTTTCATGGCTGTTCCTGTCGATATTTGCAAACGCGAGGATTATCCCACCGGGCAAACGTGCTGGCAAGTAGCTGTTGTGCTGCAGTCGCTTTCATGTGCTCAGGAATAACAACGAATGCCGACTGTTGCCTCAGAGCGCTACTTAGCCTTAAATAGCGCAGAATACGGTTGTATAATCCATTGAAATCAGAAGAAAGATCAATCGTGGTGGTCGACATGTCTTCCTCTTTTGATGAAACCTGAAGTATTTTCTTGAGGACGATCGAAAAGCACCGATGGTGAACCAGCAATCGGAAGCTTACGTTAAACATCTATGACCGCGCAGAGGCGGACGAACTCATCGACGTGCATGGGGTGCTGCCCGTTGAGGACGTACCAGAGGCGCTTCCTGCCCACGTCGATCCGGCGGGCGAGCTCGGCCACGCTGATGCTGCGGTCCTGTCGGGCGCGCTCTATCCTCGTGACTATGAGATCGGCCTGGTTCATCCGTCTCCTTGCTCTGAGCTCGCTCCCGGCATCTGGCGCAGGGGCGCGAACCCTTGGAGGTTCTCGAATCGTCGCAAACCGTACCAATTCTCCTGCTACGTATGGGGAAAAGGGCCTACTATAGGGCGGGTTGTTCCCATTTTGGGAACACATGAGGGCAACGAAAGGATGTAGCGATGCGGGAGTCACCTGGCTACGTTTGTTCAGGGGTCATCTGAAAAATGCAACCAATTTTGCTCGAACGCCCGTTCCATCACATTTATTGACGTCAGAGACGCGGAGGAAGATGGGCTATGCGAAAAGCATTCGTATTATGATGCAAACATATGCTTGTTGAGAGAAGGATTGCGGCATGGTGGTATCGAAAAGGAAGTCTCTCGCTGGCATAAATGGCATCCCTTTGGAGCAGGACCAATATGCCGACTCCGTCGTGTTTGGGATCTCCTCGCGCGCATCCATCGCAAGAGGGACAGTAGGCAAGGTGCTGCTCCCTGGCGGGAGAGTCTGGAACGTCGGAAACATCCTGCGCAAACGCGAGTACGGCGGGGAGTTGTTCGGAAGTTTTGTCGTCCACTACTCGCTCAAGGTCGGAGGATCAGAGAAGGACGTCTGGTGGGAAGACGGCAGATGGTTCTCTCGCGAAGGGGCATAAGGTATAAGGCAGAAGACCGAGGTTAACCTTCCCAGATCGGACTGAATTCCCCGCATGGCTTCACAAGATCGTCGGCTATTGTGGCGCGCCCCTTTCGAGGACGCGCCACGAAACACTTTTGCTCGACCCCCGTACGGCAGACGAGCTCGGTCATACCAGCACTTCGGGTCATAGCCTGAAGGTCGTTGGCTCGAATGCAGCCCTCGCGACCAATAAAACACCAGGTCGGAACGTAATCTCTGACCATATTTTATTCTCTTGAGCAGCTCTATGTGGGCGAATATGGGCTAATTATTTGGCTAAAATACCGTGGAACAACCTGCAACCTGGGAAACCCCGTGAAACGCCAGGGTCATTAACCCAAAACCCTGCCAATCGGCGATCCTGCGATTCCATATTGCGAACGCAAAGCTTCGCGTCCTCCTCCCTTCGTAGAAAAATCCTCTCGCGCCCCTCCGATGGGGCGAATAGAACCGAATAGAACCGAAACACACCCCTCTCGTTTGCTGCTTACCCGTCCATTCCCAATAATCTATCCAAATATCAAAGAAGAGATGTTTCTTTTCGGAAAGCCGAAGACGGAGAAACGAGCGGGGGGGGGGATCTCAGCAGCTTTTTCAAATACCAAAGCGATGGGGGCCGCTAATGGGTCCGGCGATCGCAGCCCTGCTGGTTTGATTTGATAGGCAGGCCGTAGTGTTGCTCAATCTTGAATCGCGTTTGCTTCAGCCGCCCGGCGATGTGCAGATGAGCTGAATGACAGAGCAGATCCGGTGTTTTCCGGATCTGCTCGGTATCGTCAGGTCAAGTGGAAGAGCCGGTCTTCATAAGAACTCATGCTTCATCTGCAACTGCCCAGAAGAAAGGCGGCAGCCGCAATTGCTAGTTCAACGTTACGTCGTAAGATGCCAGCGTCTCGTAAGTGTCATTATCCCAGACCTCAATAACCATCTCGACGTTCGTCATTTCGCTAACGCTTGCGATATCATCGGAATCGGCATAGAAGAACGCGCCCTCTGCCAGCTTGCCAGGCAATACGACTTCGCCGCCCCAGAAATCGACCATCTTGCCATTGACGGAGCACGCATCAGAGGGAACCGTTACGTAGATGGACTTGTCGGATTTATTGTTCACGTCAACAACGTAGCCCGGGCCTTCCCATTCGTCGCTCTTCTTCGCCACGACGTCAATCGTCCACATGTCGTCGTCAACAACGGTGACGGGAGTGAAGGAGGCATCGTAGGTCACTCCGCTGTCGGCAGAAGTAGCGTCATCTCCCTCGTCACTAAGGATGCCCTCCATGCTCGCGGCATCTTCTTTGATCTTCGCTGCCTCTTCTGCGCTGACCTTCTGGAAGGTCATCTCCTCGCCATCAACAGCAATCGTAAGCTCTTCGCCATTCAGTTTGCCCGTTACGGAACTGCCTTCGATGGTCAGCGTGAGCTCGGTACTGCTCTTTGCTTCCCAAGTGCCCGATATTTCCTCGCCCATCACATCAAGAACAGCAGTTTTGTCTTCGTTGAGGTCGAGTACGACGTTCATGCCGAACGCCTCCATGACCGCAATGTCGTCTTCGGTTGCGCCTGCTACGTTCGTCATCTTCCAGCTTCCCTGGAAGTACGCCGAAGCGTCTTTCTGCGCGCCGCTGCAGCCGGTAAACGCAAGGCTCAAAGCGATTACGAGCGCCAGCGCGGTGATTGATAACAGTCTCTTCATGATTTCCGTCCTCCTCAGTTCGAACGTTTTGTTCGTGAGACGGTTGCCTCACACCGCTATTGATACACTTCGAAAGTCTGCTAATCCATTACCTCGTTGTGTATTTTCTCGGGGCAAAAGAAAAATACTTAAATTGAGTAGTGTCGCTGTCTTATTGTACAACCGCAGTTCAATCGCATGATTTCTGAATCAAAGGGCCTAAATCGAATACTTCGGTTCTGCAAGTCGATGCGCGGACAATGTTTTGCTGGCATAATAAGCCGTGAGACTCGATCTTTTTCCTATCTGCTGCAAGCAACGATATGAATGGGGGTTGTGCGTATGAGAAGGATGGTCGGCATCATTCTTTCGTTGGCGCTCGCCTGCGGGCTGTTGCTCGATGCCGGCTGCGTCCGCTCGCCGAGCAACCAGCCGACTACCATCACCATCTGGCACGTCTACGGTGGCCAGACAGATTCTCCGCTCAACGATCTCATCGATGTTTTCAACAACACGGTTGGCGTCGAAGAGGGCATCCGGGTTGAGGTCGCCATGGTGTCGGACAACAAGAACATCCACAACGGCATCATTGCCGCAGCGGCGGGAGAGCCAGGGTCGCCGAAGCTGCCCGATATGTTCGTTTCCTATCCGAAGACCGTTCTTGCTCTGCCTGATCAGAGCATCCTTGTCGATTATCGCGATTACTTCACCGAAGACGAGCTTGCAGCCTTCGTGCCAGCTTTTCTGGAAGATGGCGAAGTCGACGGCCATCTTGTGTGTTTGCCCGTTGCCAAGTCAACAGAGTTGCTCTTCGTCAACAAAACCGATTTCGACCGCTTTTCCGCTGCAACAGGCGTAACCCTTGACAGTTTGAGAACGTGGGAGGGTCTCTTTGACGCTTGTTGCGTCTACGAGGAATGGACCGACAGCCTTACGCCGGATATCGAAAGCGACGGGAAGGCGTTTCTCGCCCATGATTACCACTTCGATTACTTCCAAGTGGGCATTGAGTCTCTCGGAACGTCGTTTTTCGACGGTGACGACATCTCGTTCAGCTCGACGTTCGCCCGCGTGTGGCAGCCTTATGCGCGCGCGGCAATCAGCGGAGGCCTGTGGCTGGGAGGCGGCTATGCGACCGATCCCCTTCGGACGGGGGAGGCGGTTGCCAGCGTTGGCTCTTCGGCGAGCGTTCTGTATTACACCAACGAAGTAATTCGCGCCGACAACACCTCCGAAATCGTCGAGTTCGACATCATGCCCGTCCCGACATTCGCCGGCGGGGAGAAGATGGTGATGCAGCGAGGGGCAGGGATATGCACGGTAAAGTCGACGCCCGAAAAGGAGCAAGCCGCCATCCGGTTCCTGAAGTGGCTTACCGACCCCGAGCGCAATAGCCAATTTGCCGTAAGCACCGGCTATATGCCCGTTGTTCAGGAGGCGTACGATTCCTATTTGCCACAATGCATTGAAAAGCTAACCGACCAAAGATACGTTGAGCTTTATCGCGCCTACATAGAAACCCAGCGGGACTACCTGTTTTACAAAGCCCCTCAAACCGATTCGTATCTGCAGCTTGAAGATGCTTTCGAGTCGAACGTGCGAAAGCATCTCTCGGCGGCGCGCAACAGCTTCATCGAATCCGGAGACGAAAGCGGCGCGGCTCTCGACAGGCTCATCGCCGATAGCTACGAGCAGTTCAAGAAGGGATTCTGATAATCCGGCAGCATGGACCCCGGTTACGAGCCATGCGATCGCGGAATGATGGCCTAGCATCTGCTTGTCGGGAGGTCAGATTCCCATAGATTGAAACCGGATTCTCGGTTGGCGAAAGGAGGGAGTCGCGCATGAACCGCATACGGCAGATGACCGAGCTTATGCATGCGACGCGCAAGGAAGTCTCCATGCGGCGCAAGCTTGTCGCATATTGGGCTTCGATGATCTTCGTCCTGCTTGCTGCGATGCTCGTCCTCGCCAGCTTGTTCGGCGTGTTCTCCATCAGGGAGAGCAACCTCCGTCACGCACTCGATGCCCATCATACCAGCACAGTGGCAAGCGTCAAAAAGCAAACGAGCGTGCTTGCCGCCCATGCCATCGCGTTGTCTCAGGAATCTTCGAACGCCCTTGATCACCAGCTGCTCACCCATCCCACATCCAAGCTCAACGACGACCCGGAGGGCATTGCCTGCGCCGAACGCGCGTTGTTCTCCGTGTTGCGCACCGCGCTTGAGACGAGTCCGTGCAGCGGCGCTTTCGTCATCATCGACGCCACTGTCAACACACAGATCGACAACGCCGAAAACTCTCGCGCCGGTGTGTACATCAGGTTTGCGAATCTCAGTGTAAGCGAGGTTGTCGGTCAAGATATCGTTCTATTTCGCGGGACGCCCCAAATCGCTCGGGAAAACAGCCTCGAGCTCCATAATCGGTGGAGGCTGGAGTTCGACAGCTCTCTTATGCCCGGATACGAAACGATGCTCCGCGGTTCGACCGGGAGGGTTTCGGAAAGCTGCCGATGGACAAGCCGTTCGCAGCTTCCCGGCACCTGGGAGGGCGTGGTCATGGTCGTCGCTCCTGTCTGCTCTTCGAACGGAACGGTTCGCGGGGTGTGCGGTCTGGAATTGAACGATTTGCTTTTCAGCCTGTCCCATCCCGCGCAAGATAGCGAGTACGGCTCTGTGATGACGGCCGTAGCCCCTGTAAGCAACGGCGTTGCGGACTTGTCCAAGGGCATGACCGGAGAGCTCAAATCAACGTATCTGTCCGACGCCGAAAAACTCTACGTTCGCGAGGGCTCCGGCTTCAACGTGTATGAGGCGTCAAATGGCACGTTCGTCGGCCTTCACACGCCGCTTGGCCTGCAGACAACAGACGGCGAGGACGTGTGCGCCATCACCCTCGTTCCCCAAGAGTATTACAGCGCGATGGCCTTCGCCGACCGCATGAAGATCATCGTCGCCTCTTCGCTCCTGTTCGTCGTCGCGCTTATGCTGTCCCGGTATTTGTCGCGTCGATTCGTAAGGCCGATATCCGATGCGGTTGACGCCCTCAAAGCGGACGGATCCATCGGGGACGGCCTGACGGGTTTTTCCGAAATAGACGCGCTCGTTTCAGTATTGGATTCGAAAGCGACGAGCATCAAGCCGAGCTTGCTTCCTCCCGATGTCGCCTCTTTGCTCGATGAGTTTTCGGCTCGTTTCGCCACGCTTACCGCCACGGAGCGCAAGATAGTAAAGCTTTATGCCGACACCTTGGAAACGAGCGAGGTCGCCGAGCGTCTGTTCATCAGCATCCATACCGCACGCAAGCACAATGCGAACATATATCGCAAGCTGAACGTCGGCTCGCGTGAAGAGTTGGTGCTCTATCTGGAGCTGTTCCGCCGATGCAAGAAGCTCGATGCCCTCTTCGGCGAAGGGGGCGCTCCGCAGAATCCGGAGGCTTAGCTGCCGGTCAGGCTCCTAATCAAATTAAGTACTTTCCCGCGTTCGCGTTGAAATACCCAATAAGGTAATGGAACTTCGCGGACCTCCCCCCCCCGCATAATGCAGTCAACGGAAGGGCTTTCACCCTGACCTCGCCCCGCAATTCAAACCCCGTCTCGGCGCTCGCCAAGAACTGCGCGGCAGCTATCAAGCGGACTAGGAATGCAGGCGGCCCTTCCTCTGTGGCGTCGCAGTGGCTGAATGCTGCATTCGGTAAGGGAGGATGAACCATGGGACTGTTCGGGAAGCTTTTCGAGAAGAAAGAGTGCGCCATCTGCGGCGGAGAAATCGGTCTTTTGGGCAACCGCAAGCTTGAGGACGGCAACATGTGCAAGGCGTGCGCAGCCAAGCTGTCGCCATGGTTCGATGAGCGCCGGCACTCGACCGTCGCGCAAATCGAGGAGCAGCTTGAATACCGCGAAGCTAACAAGGAAAACGTCGCCGCGTTTCGCACGACGCTATCGCTCGGTGAAACCGCCAAGGTTCTTGTCGACGAAGACGCGGGCCGCTTCATGGTTACCTCGGCGCGCAATTATTCGGAAGCGAACCCCGATGTGCTCGAGCTTTCCGATATCACGGGATGCACTTACGATATCGACGAGGGCATCGACGAGGTGACGCGTTTCGACGAGAACAACGAGGCTGTAAGCTACGATCCTCCGAGATTCACCCACTCCTACAATTTCTATGTAACCGTTTACGTCAACAACCCGTATTTCGACGATATGCGCTTCAAGGTGAACAGCCGAACCGTCGAAGTCGAAGAGAGGCGCGGGCCTGCGGTTTCTGCGAACCCGGGCAGCATCAACCTCGTTATCGGCTCGCTTTCGGGAGCAGAGACGTTCAATCCCGAAGCCAGCGTCGAGTACCGTACGTACCGCGACCTGTGCGAAAGGATAGTAGCAACCCTTCTTGAGAACCGCCAAAGCGCACGTGAGGAAATCGCAGCGGCGGCGCCCAAAGCAGCGGTTGCGTGCCCGTATTGCGGTGCGACAACAACGCCCACAACGACGAACTGTTGCGAGTTCTGCGGCGGAGCCCTTGGCGATTAGGCTTCGCGCTGAATCGGACACCGGGCAACTGATCAACGGAGGCGGCCATGGCTTCGAGCGTGAAAATCTACCAGTGCCCTTCCTGCACGGGTCCTCTCGGATTCGATGCGGAAACAGGGTTGCTCGTATGCTCCGACGCCATAGAGGCCCTCTATGGCGTGCGCACCGAACCCGAGGCATCGGCTGAAAAGGCCGACATGGGTTCCAAAGAGGGCGGTTCGCCTTGGAGCCTGGCGGGAACAGGGGGTTCGACGATGCGGAAGCGCAGGAGATGCGATCATGCCGCTGCCCCTCGTGCGGGGCCGAGCTCGTTTGCGATCATGCGACCATAGCCGCGTCGTGTCCCTACTGCGACAATCCGACCGTGATCCGATCCAGGGTTGCAGGCGCGCTCAGGCCCGATCTCGTTATCCCGTTCAAGTTGGAGAAAGATGCGGCCGTTGCTGCGCTGAAGAAGCATCACGTGAAAAGGCCGTTTCTGCCGAGGTGCTTCAAGGATGAGAATCGAATTCAATCGATCAAAGGGATCTACGTCCCGTTCTTCTTGTTCGACTACACTGCTTCCGGGATCTCTGATTTATATAGTAAATAGTGCATATTTAGACAAAAGGAGAGGCCTCAGCCTCTGTATTTTTTGAGCCCATCTTTCTTGTGCTATGCTGGGCGCGCCAACTTCGCTGAAAGGACTTCCATGGCCGCTCTGCAATCTGATCCCTGTGCGCTCCTTCCCTTTTCCGCCGGACAGCTCACGCCGATGCAGGCGATTGAGGCGCGCCATGCCGTGCGCAGCTACACCGACGAGCCTCTCGCGCCCGAGGCGGTGGAGGTGCTGCGGGAGGCCATCGCCCGGGTGAACGAGGAGGCGAACCTGAACATCCAGCTCGTGCTTGACGAGCCGCGGGCTTTCACCGGCTTTAAGGCGCGGCTTGTGAACTTCACAAACGTGCGCAACTACCTGGCGCTTGTGGGGCCCGAATGCAAGGAACTCGACGGCATCGTCGGCTACTATGGCGAACAGCTGGTGCTACTGGCCCAGTCGCTCGGACTGAACAGCTGCTGGGTCGGGGGCACCTACAAGGTGGTGAACCGCGCCTACAACGTGGACCTGGGCCAGAAGCTGACGGCCGTGGTGGCCCTCGGGTACGGGGCCACGCAGGGCACGCCGCACCGGTCGAAGGCGCCTCAGGAGGTGGCGCCGGGCTACGCCGACGCTCCGGAGTGGTTCCAGCGCGGAGTGGATGCGGCCCTGCTCGCGCCCACGGCCCTGAACCAGCAGAAGTTCTCCTTTGCGCTGGGCGTCGAAGAGGACGGCGCGCCGGTGGTGCGGGCGACCACCAAGCGCGGAGCCTTCACCCAGATGGATCTCGGCATCGCCCAATGCCACTTCGAGATCGGTGCCGGCCCAGCCCTCTACCGCTGGGCGGAATAACTGACTTGAAGAGCCAAGAGAACCGCTCTCTTGGCTCCCGCTCAGATCCCCGTAGGGGGCGACCTTGGTCGCCCCTGTTTTGTCGTGAGCGGTTGTCCCGCTCGCGAGGGCTGACCAAGGTCAGTCCCTACGGGGAGGTGCGGCGGGAAGAAGGGCGCAGCGCTCGCTACTTCCCCGGCATGACCAGCTTCAGCAGGCGCATCTTCCTTTCGTTGAAGGGCGGGTTGCGGATGCCGGTCTCGATGAGGGTCGACTTCTTCATGGTGGACTTGTAGTGAGTGAAGGCGTCGAAGCCCACTTTGCCGTGGTAGGCGCCGATGCCGGAGTTCTGCACGCCGCCGAAGCCCATGGCGTTACTGCTCGCGTGAATGACCACATCGTTGATGGTGGCCCCGCCGCAGCGCACCGCATCCAGGATGTGCCGCTGGAACGGACGGCTCTCCGAGAAGATATAGCAGGCCAGCGGATGTTTGATCGACCGCACAATGTCCAGCGCCTCGTCCACGTCGCGCCAGGTGATGACGGGCAGCGCCGGACCGAAGATCTCCTGGCTCATGAGCGGATCATCGATGCGCACGCCCGTCACCACGGTCGGCTCAATCTGCAGCGTCTCAGGATTGCGCCGGCCGCCGAAGGCGATGCGGGTGCCCTGGGGGCGGTCGTCAATGAGCCGGCACACCATGTCGAAGTGCTTCTGGTTGATCATGTGCGGGTAGTCGGGGCTGGCCAGCACGTCCTCGCCGTAGTACTCGTGAATCCACCGCTGCAATTCTTCCACGAACTCGTCGGCCACATCCTCGTGCACAAGCGCGTAGTCGGGCCCCACGCAGGTCTGACCCGAGTTCAGGCATTTGCCCCAGGCGATGCGCTGGGCGGCGCGGCGGATGTCGGCGTCCGTGGCGATGAACACGGGGCTTTTGCCGCCGAGCTCCAGGGTGACGCTCGTCAGGTTCTGGGCCGCGGCCGCCATGATCTCGCGCCCCACACGCGGGCTGCCGGTGAACATGATTTTGTCGAATTCCACCTGCAAGAGCCAGTCGTTCATCTCGTTTGAACCGTGCCAGCAGTACACGTAGCGCGGATCGAACAGCTCGCGGCACATGTCACGCAGAAACTGCGACGTGTGCGGCGAGGTCTTCGACGGCTTCATAGCTACGCAGTTGCCCGCGCCAATGGCGTCCACCAGCGGAATGAGCGTCAGCTGCAGCGGGTAGTTCCACGGTGACAGCACGGCCGCCACGCCGAAGGGGTAGGGGTACACCGTGGACGAAGAAGGGAAGTGCGCAAGTGGTGTAGGCACGTGCCGCGGCCGCGCCCATTGGCGCAGCTTCTTCAGGTAAAGGCGGATCTCGTCGTAAACGAGCCCCAACTCGGTGGCGTACGACTCGAAGGCGGACTTTCCCAAGTCAGCATGAAGGGCGTCCAGGGCCTCCCGCTCGTGGGCAAGCAAGTAGGCTTGCAGCCGGCGCAGCTGGCGCAGGCGGAAGTCCACGGGCAGGGTGGCGCCGGTTTCGAAGAAGGCCTCCATCTCGTTGATCTGGTTCTGCACGTCGGCCATGGAGGTGGCAACGCCGTAGTTGTTGGGGATGAGGGTCGCGGCAGCTACGGAAGACGTGAAAGCTGCGGAAGGTGTTTCGCTCATGAGAACATTCCTTTCGAAGGAGAGCAGGGGCACCACGAGAGGCGGAGGGGAGCGGTTGAGCGACAGGAGATGCGCGGCGGTTACAGCCGGCGCAGCACGTCCCAGCCGGCCATGGTGATGCAAGAGGGAACGACCTTGCCGATAAGGCGCAGCGCCGCCGACTGAGGGCTCGCGCAGGCCACGGCGAAATGGGCCTTGTTCGCGCACAGCGCCCGACGCACCACTTCCTGCGGTGTTTGCTCGCCGAGGAGGTGCCCCACGTCGTGGCCGCCGCCCGAGGTGCGCGCCACCTTCTCGAAGCCGGTCTTCACCCAGGTGGGGCACAGCGCCGTGGCGGTGATGCCCGTCCCGTGCAGCTCCCAGCGCAGGGCGCGCGTGTAATGCAGCACGAATGACTTGGTGGCGGCGTACACATTCATATGGGGCAAGGGTGTGAAAGCGGCGGCGGAGGCCACCTGGATGATGCGGCTGCCCCGTTCCTGTAGGGCAGCGCCGCGCGGGTCATATCCACCAGTCCGCGGCAGTTCAGATCGATCATGGAATCCACGGCGGCATCGGAAATGGTCTGCCAATCGCCGAACTTGCCGAAGCCGGCCGCGTTCACCAAGAACGTGACGCGGGGGTCTTCCGCGGAAAGCGTTGTGCGAATGTTCGCGATGTCGGCCTCGCTGGTGAGGTCGGCGGCTACCGCGCGGGAGGGCGTGTCCAGCTCGCCGGCCACGTCGGCCAGGGCCTTCTCGTTGCGCGCGACCAGCCACAGCTCGTCGGCCACCTGCTGCGCGTCCAGCTGCCGCGCGAACTCGCGCCCCAGCCCGGAGGACGCGCCCGTGATGATGGCTACTCGTTTCGAAGGATTCATGGAAAGCCTCTTTTCTGAACAACCGTGGGTTTAACCTAACAGTCAGAAGGCTGTTTCCGCATTGGAAGCGGGCAACCGTTACAATGATGTGGCTCTATAAAAGCTCGAAAGGACCAAAGCCTCATGGCTGCTGAAAAACCAACGCCGCCCTTCGACACGTTCGTGTTCGACGTGGACGGCACGCTGCTCGATACGCTTGACGACCTCGTCGTGCTCACTAACGACGCGCTTGCCGAATTCAACCTGCCTCCGCGCACCCGCGAGGAGATCAACTCCTATGTGGGCAACGGCGTGAAGGCGCTCATGTACCAGGCGGTTCCTGAAGGGACGCCCCAGGACGTGGCCGACGCCTGCCTCGCCCGCTGGAAGGAGAACTACGGCACCTATCCCAACGACCTGACGAAGCCCTACCCGGGCATCCCCGCCCTGCTTGCCGAGCTGCGTCGGCGCGGTTGCAAGCTGGGCGTGCTGTCGAACAAGTTCGATGGAGGCGTGCAGTTCATCATGAACAAGTGTCTCCCCGACGCTGTGGATGTGCAGCATGGGGAAGGCGGCCCGCAGAACTTCCCACGCAAGCCCGACCCCACAGGGCTGCTCACCACCATTGAAGAGCTGGGAAGCGCGCCGGCGCGCACGGTGTACATCGGCGACTCCCCGGGCGACATCCACGTGGCCCGCAATGCCGGCTGCTATGCGGTCGGTGTGGACTGGGGCTACCATGACCCGGCCGATTTCGCCGCCGAAGGCTGGGAACCCGACCTGCTCGTGAGCGATCCGAAGCAGATTCTCGTTCTTGCTCCGGAAGTCTAGCGCCTGTGTCGCAGCGAGCCCACCTCATACTCTCCTGGGTTATCGTCGCCCTGTGGACGGGCGTGATCTTCTTCATGTCCGCCCACACCGGCAGCGATTTCGACGGCACCGGCCCGCTGGCCGCGATCAAGCGTTGGCTCGTGGGCCTTGCTGCCCCCGTTTTCGGCCCCGATACCGACATCGTGAATGTGGCAGCTCATTTTACCGAGTACCTGATATTCGGTGTGCTGCTCGTTGTGGCCGCGCGGCGCACCTGGCCCGCGCTGGGATGGGGAAAGCTCGCGCTCGTCGCCGTCGCCCTCGCCAGTCTTTACGCCGTGACCGATGAGTTCCACCAGTCCTTCGTCCCCGGCCGCATGTGCGACCCCGCCGACTGGCTCACCGATACGCTGGGGGCTGCATTAGGAGCTGGCACTGCTGTTCTTGCGCTTGAAAAGATGTTGGCAAAGAGGCAAATGGGTTGATCGGGCGAGGCAAGCGGCGGGATCAGAGAGCGAAAGTCTCCGGCAGATCTGGAGGGCGATTTCGGGCGGAAATTTCGACTTGTTAGGCATGTGCATAGGTTCAAGTACGCACCGAATTGCTATGTATAATGTAATTCATGTATTAATATGCGAATCGAATACGATCATCTAATTCGCACTATTATTGAGCGCCTGGCAAACTCTAACAAGTCGAAATTATTGTCCTCGCAAAGCGCTAGTTCTGCGAGAAATGGGCACGAGAAGCTCCTGCGCCTATTCCGCGTCCCCGTAGCCGTCGGGGTTCTGGGACTGCCAGCGCCAGCCGTCTTCGCACATGCGGGCCATGTCGTATTCGGCCGTCCAGCCCAGCTCGTCGCGGGCCTTCGTGGCGTCGGCGTAGCACTCCGCGATGTCGCCGGGGCGCCGGGCCATGATGCGGTAGGGAATCTCGTGACCGCACGCAGCCTCGAAGGCGTGAATCACGTCGAGTACCGACGAGCCCTTCCCCGTGCCCAGGTTGAAGATGCCCACGCCCCGGCGCGTTCCGTCTTCCGCCGGCTCGCCGGCCACCGAGCCCACGCCGATCGGCGCGCCGGTACCCACGCGCCCGGCCATCCAATCGAGCGCCGCCACATGGCCGCGGGCCAAGTCCACCACGTGAATGTAGTCGCGCACGCCGGTGCCGTCAGGGGTGGGGTAGTCGTCGCCGAACACACCGACCTGCTCCAGCTTGCCTACGGCCACCTGAGCCACATAGGGCAGCAGGTTGTTCGGAATGCCCTTGGGATCCTCGCCGATGCGACCGGATTCGTGGGCGCCGATGGGATTGAAATAGCGCAGCAGCACGACGTTCCACTCGTTATCGCCCGTGTACAGGTCGGAAAGGATCTGCTCGAGCATCGATTTGGTCCAGCCATAGGGGTTGGTGGCGTCGTGCTTCGGGCAACTCTCAGTGATGGGCACGAACTCCGGCTCGCCGTACACGGTGGCGCTCGACGAGAACACGATGTTCTTGCAGCCGTGCTCGCGAGCAACTTCGCACAGAACCAGGGTGCCGGCGATGTTGTTCCAGTAGTACTCAAGCGGCTTGGCCACCGACTCGCCTACGGCTTTGAAGCCGGCGAAGTGGATAATGACGTCCACGGCGTGCATGGTGAAAATGGTCTCCAGGGCCGCGCGGTCCAGAATGTTCGCCTCGTAGAAGGTGAGAGAGGGCCCCGGCGCAACCTTGCGTACCGCAGCGCCGGCCACAGCCGCGACGGCCTCGGCCTCTTCCTCGTTGGGCAGATCGGCAAACACGGGCGCCACGCCGGTGATTTCGCCCACGCGCCGCACGGCCTCGCGACTGGAATTGCTCAGGTCGTCCACGATGACGACCTGGTAGTTACGCTCGAGCAGTTCCACCACGGTGTGGCTACCGATGAACCCGGCACCCCCCGTCACCAGTACGCAGGTTTCGGCGGGATCTTTCGCAAGCAGGGCGTTCGCCATGGGAGCCTTCTTTCTTGGAAACGACGACGCAGGTTTTGCGCTCTTGAATCGCATGACGCTATGGTATCAGGTTGGGATGGCTTGCCGCTATATTTGATGGAAAGCGCATGGTCAGGGCGGCCAGCGAGTTAGGGGGTTCTCCTGACTCGCTTAGGGCAAGTCAGGAGTCGAGAGAACCGTCCTCCGACTCGCGCCCCCGCCTCACCCGCGCCCAAAGAAAGCCGCCTTCAACGAAAAGGCGACTTCTATGGCTCGCATCCTCTATAATCGTTCTCGCAACAAAACTCGCAGAAAAGGCCCAGGAGGCATTGCTCATGGCTGACATTCATTTTGGAACCGACGGCTGGCGCGCCATCATCGGCGAAGATTTCACGCCCGACAATCTGAACCGCGTCGTCGCGGCGGCGGGCCCCCCCCTCCAAGATCGGCGGGGT
>OGQN01000469.1_pt1 | contig 37210 bp, 25 predicted proteins | sample 1553231 | NCBI WGS metagenome assembly OGQN01 (sample SAMEA2579950, study PRJEB22360) | human gut metagenome | biome: human gut; feature: human-associated habitat; material: faeces | place: Denmark | collected 2008/2010 | reverse complement strand
CTGCTGCATTATTTTTCAACAGCCTGCCCTAAGTTATAAGAGTTATAAATTTTATAACTGCCCGGTGAAACTTTCGGGGAAAAGTTGCGTCTAATGAGGTAAAAGTAACAAGTAATCTATTCTCTATTCTTTTATTAAGGTGGAATCAATCCTGTCTGTCAAAAACGTCACCAAGGCGTTCACCAACCATGTGGCTCTCGACGATGTGTCGCTCGAAGTGCCGCGTGGCAGTGTCTACGGTCTTCTCGGTCCGAACGGTGCCGGCAAGACCACACTGATCCGTATCATCAACCATATCACGGCACCTGACTCCGGCGAAGTCTTTTTCGATGGAAAGCCGCTGACCGCCGATCTTGTCTCGAACATAGGCTATCTGCCCGAGGAACGCGGCCTCTACAAAAAAATGAAAGTGGGGGATCAGGCTGTGTTCTTTGCTCGCCTCAAAGGACTCAGCAAGGCAGAGGCCACACGCCGTCTGCGCTCATGGTTCGAGCGGTTCGGCATTTCGGACTGGTGGAACAAGAAAATCGAAGAGCTGTCGAAGGGTATGGCCCAGAAGGTGCAGTTCATTGTCACTGTGCTCCACGAGCCGAAACTGCTTATCTTCGACGAGCCTTTCAGCGGTTTCGACCCGATCAACGCCAATCTTCTGAAAGATGAGATTCTCAGGTTGCGCGACAATGGGTCGACAATCATATTCAGCACCCACAATATGTCGAGTGTCGAAGAAATATGCGACAATATCACGCTTATCAACAACGGCCACAACATATTGACGGGCAGTGTCGAAGAAATCCGATGCACCTATTGCCACGGACGATATGCCTTCAGGTTCCGCGGCGACGCCACCGTGCTTGTCAGAGCGCTGACCCCTCTGGCCGGTGAGTTCGACATAAAGCAACTCCCTGAAGACTACTTCGAGCTGTCGCTGAAGATCAATCCCGATAAAAACGAGCGTGAACTTATCGCTGCGGCCAACGAGGCTGTCGAACTGCGTTCGTTCTCACCTGCGACAGCATCGATGAACGATGTGTTTATCCGCGCCGTCGGCAGCAACAATGCCGGCGCGAATGTTGAATCCGAAAATCAGCTTACCAATGAATAATCTCGGCATTGTTATTGAACGCGAATATCGCGAGCGCGTCGCCAAGAAAAGTTTTCTGATAACCACTCTGCTGATGCCCGTGCTGATGCTGATGCTGATGGTCGCGCCGTCGGCCATGCTCTTCTTCGGAGGCCAGTCGCAGAGCGATATACTTGTAATCGACAACTCGGGAGTGATAGTCCCTCATCTTAAAAGTGACGATAATGTGCGTTACACCGCCACCTCAGGCATTTCTGTCGACTCGGCTCTCCGCCGCGATGACTGCACGGGTGTTCTGGTGATTCCGCGCGATGTCGTCGAGGCTGAGAATGCCAAAGTGCGGCTCTTCACCAACGGCCCTTCTTCGATATCGCTCGAAGAGAATATTACCGGCCAGATCAACTCCACTATCGAGGATATCCGTCTGCGTCAGTATAATATTGACAATCTGTCGGAGATTCTCGACAAAGTCCACAGCGAAATCGTTCTTTCGAGCAAGCGAAACGACAAGGAGAGCGACGAGGAATCGTCGGCCGGACTGAGCTTCGGACTCGGCATATTGCTGACATTCGTGCTCTATATGTTCCTGCTGATCTATGGTCAGATGGTGATGACCTCGATTATCGAAGAGAAGGGCAACCGTGTGCTCGAACTGGTTGTGTCGAGTGTCAAGCCCTCTCAGCTCATGATGGGCAAGATTGTCGGTGTCGCGTTGGTGGCGCTGACCCAGATTGTCATCTGGACTGTTCTGATGGGAGCGATGATCACGTTTGTGTTGCCGGCCGTCATACCGCCTGAGCTTGCCGCCGACATCGCATCGGCCAATGCCGGAAATCTCGACGCCGTCAGCTCCGACATCGATCTCGTGAAAGCTTTCGCAATGTTCGGCAATGTCGGCTACATGATGGGAATAATGTTTGTGCTGATGCTCTTCCTCGTGTTCGGCTTCCTTCTCTATTCGGCTCTGTTCGCCGCAATCGGGTCGGCCATCGACAACATTCAGGATGCCAGCCAGCTCACTACGATTATCACTATCCCAATCATCCTCGGCCTGATATTCTCTTTCCAGGCTGCCAACGACCCGATGGGACCCGTGGCTTTCTGGCTGTCGATGTTCCCGCTGACGTCGCCCATGGTAATGATGGCCCGCGTTCCGTTCGGAATCCCCGCATGGGAGATTGTGCTGTCGATCGCCATACTGATAGTCTCGACCCTGTTCATTATATGGATGGCCGGAAAGATCTATCGTGTCGGAATCTTCATGTATGGCAAGAAACCGAATCTTAAAGAGCTGATGCGTTGGGTGAAATATAAATAAAAAAGGCCCCTTTAAGTTAAATAACGTATGTCCGGCGCCACATAGCGGGCCGGACATGCGTTATATTACTGACGGCAATAAAGCAAGCTTCACACTGCTAAATATTGTGAAAACTCAGCCGTCGTTAACCGAATATTAACAGAAAAATCGTAAATTCGCGCGAAATTTACCAGCCAAAAAAGAATGAGACAACTTAAAATAGTAAAGTCAATCACCAACCGTGAGACAGCATCGCTCGACAAATATCTTCAGGAAATTGGCCGTGAAGAGCTTATCTCGGTAGAAGAGGAGGTTGAACTGGCTCAGCGTATCCGTCAGGGTGACCAGCGCGCCCTTGAGAAGCTGACCCGTGCTAATCTTCGTTTTGTGGTGTCGGTAGCCAAGCAATATCAGAATCAGGGTCTGAGCCTTTCCGACCTAATCAACGAGGGCAATCTCGGACTTATAAAGGCCGCCCGCAAATTCGACGAGACGCGTGGTTTCAAGTTTATCTCATACGCCGTCTGGTGGATACGTCAGTCGATTCTGCAGGCACTTGCCGAGCAGAGCCGCATTGTGCGCCTTCCGCTGAATCAGGTCGGCTCACTCAATAAGATAGGTAAAGCTCTCAGCAAGTTCGAGCAGGAGAACGAGCGTCGTCCGTCGCCCGAGGAACTGGCCGAACGGCTCGATGTCCCTGTCGACAAAATCGCCGATACCCTTAAGGTAAGCGGCCGTCATATCTCTGTCGACGCTCCGTTTGTCGAGGGTGAGGACAACAGTCTTCTCGACGTTCTGACAAACGACGATTCTCCCATGGCCGATGCCACTCTGACTCAGGAATCGCTGTCGAAAGAGGTCGACCGCGCTCTGCGTCAGCTCCACGAACGCGAGCGCGACATCCTGAAAATGTTCTTCGGCATAGGCTGTCAGGAAATGACACTCGAAGAGATCGGCGCCAAGTTTGATCTTACCCGCGAGCGCGTGCGTCAGATCAAGGAAAAGGCTATCCGCAGGCTTAAAGGCCAGCGCAGCAAACTTCTCAAACCCTACCTCGGTCAGTGATCCGTCTTCAGGTCGACGGCCTTACGAAGAGCTACGGCGACCGCCTGCTGTTTGCCGATGTCACCTTCGGTATCGAAGAAGGTGACAAGATCGGTATCGTAGCCCGCAACGGAACGGGGAAATCCACACTGCTCAGAATCATCGCCGGCCTCGAAGAGGCCGACAGTGGTTCTGTTGTCGGTTCGCGCGGGTTGCGGATAGGATTCCTTCAGCAGATTCCTCCGTTGCCCGACGGGGCGACGGCCATAGAAGCCTGCCTGAGTCTTGTCGATGCCGAAGTAGCGGCCGAAGAGCCGACATTGCCCGACGATGCGCGGCGCACACTGACACAGCTCGGGCTCGCCGACGCCGACGCCCGGGTCGATACTCTTTCGGGAGGACAGCGCAAGCGGGTTGCTCTCGCGGCCGTCATTCTGTCGCGTCCCGATCTTCTCATTCTCGACGAGCCTACGAACCATCTCGACATCTCCGCCATTGAATGGCTCGAGAAATATCTGTCGCGTCAGCGCCTGACGCTTCTGATGGTTACCCATGACCGCTATTTTCTCGATCGCGTAACCCGAAGGATAATCGAGCTTGACCATAAGAACGCATTCGTCCATGAGGGCAATTTCGACTATTATCTGCGACGTCGTGCCGAACGCCTCGATGCAATGAGCGCCGAGCTCGATCGCGTGCGCAATACATTGCGCCGCGAGCAGCAGTGGATGAGCCGGCAACCTCAGGCGCGTGCCGGGAAAGCTAAGTTCCGCATCGACTCGTTCTACGACCTCAAGGAGCGTTCGCGCGTCGATCTGCGTCAGCGCGATGTCAGTCTCGAAAGCCGTTCAAGCTATATCGGTTCGAAAATCTTCGAGGCTGTCGACGTGTCGAAGAGCTTCGGCCCGAAAAGAATTCTCGACCGTTTCAATTATGTTTTCGCCCGTGGCGAGAAGCTCGGCATCATAGGTGCCAACGGGGTGGGGAAGTCGACGTTTGTCAAGATGCTTCAGGGGCTTGTCAGTCCCGACGCCGGACATTTCGATGTCGGCACAACGGTGCGTTTCGGATATTACAGTCAGGACGGAATTGCCTTCGATCCCGGAATGCGTGTCATCGACGCGATAACCCGCCAGGCCGAAGAGGTCAGTCTCAACGACGGAGGCCGCACACTCTCGCCGATGCAGTTCCTGACCCGTTTTCTCTTCGATCCGGCCGACCAGCAAAAATATATTTCAACTCTCAGCGGCGGCGAGCGCAGCCGCCTCCATCTCGCTTCGGTTCTGTTGCGCCGGCCGAACTTTCTTATTCTCGACGAGCCGACCAACGACCTCGACATTCCTACGCTTGCCATTCTCGAAGAGTATCTCCGCGAATTCGAGGGATGCGCTATCGTTATCAGCCACGACAGGTTTTTTCTCGATTCTATCGTCGACCATCTTTTTGTTCTCGAAGGCGACGGAGTTGTCAAGGATTTTCCGGGTACCTATACAGAGTATCGCGGCTGGGCCGACGAACGGGCCCGCGAAGAACGGCGCAACGAGCCGTCGGCGCCGGCCGAAAAGACGAAGCCCCGAAGCGAACGTCCGGCGCGCATGAGTTTCAAAGAGCGCAAGGAATATGAGGCGCTGACTGCCGAAATCGACGCTCTGACAGCTGAGAAAAAGGCTCTTGAGGCAGCTTTCGCCGACGGAACGGCTGAAGACTTCGCCGCAGCTTCACGGCGATACGAAGCCGTCAGCTCGGAGCTCGACGCCAAAGAACTCCGCTGGCTTGAACTCGACGAGCTGGCCTGAATCCATATTGATTTATCTTCAGCGATGATTCGTCGCAGCCGGGAATCAGTTTGTCGCTTTTCGACAGACTGATACTTCAGATTTGTGTGACTTATTACAATGGCAGGAACCGCCGCGGCCGAAGAGACCCCCGCACCATCGGGCGTGAGCTTGATGAGCTTGCGCGGCGCCTTCCCGAACGGTGTCAGATAGTTTTCACGACGGCATATTACGACTATGCCTGTGAGAGCTACGATGTCGATGCAACAGACTATCTGATGAAGCCTATCGACTCTGACAGGTTCAACCGGGCTGTCGACAAGGCGTTGACTTTCGCGGGGATGATGGCTGTCGCCGAGACGCCGTCACCTCCTGTGGCATCGGCGTCGGAAGAGATTTTGACAGTGAAATCCGACAGACGTTATGTAAGGCTTCGTATCGACGAAATAACCTTTGCCGAGGGGCTGAAGGACTGTCTGATAATCCATACTGCCGATCGGCGTATTGTAACGCGCATGACCGTCAAATCGCTCGAAGAGGCTCTTCCGCCGCAATTTCTCAGGGTCGGGAAATCATATATAGTCAACCGCGACAAAATCGATTCGTTTGACAATAACGATCTCTATATCGGCTCGTCGGTAGTTCCTGTCGGAGTGTCGTATAAGCCGGAGGTACTGAAAATTCTGTTCGGACAATGAAACGCATTGCCGCCTATGCCCTGCTGACGGCCGTTTTCGCTTTTCTGGCTTCGGGCGCGGTTATCGCCGCCTATCTCGACAATCCCGGCGCAGGAGCTAAAACGATGTGGCTTATCGTTCCTGTAACCCTGTTTTTCATGGTCGCGGTGGCCATTGACATGTTTTATGCAATTCCCCGCCTTCTTCTCCGGCGTCGGTCTATTCCGTTGTGCTCCGAATTCCATGCCTGCGGACATGAAACGCGCCCGTGCCGGAATGGGGCACGGGCGCGCTTGAATATTGACGGTTGTTGTCAGCGGACAAGCACTTTTACTGTATTTGTCTTCGTCGAGACAATGTAGATTCCCTGAGGAAGTCCGATGGTCTGACGGGCTGTTGCCGGCGTGCCTTTCCATACGGTTATTCCGTCGGGACGGCAGACGGTAACGTCTATGCCGCGGCCGTTCTCTATGACGATGCAGCCTTCCGAGGCCATGACGCGCAGATTGTCGCTGTCGACGGCGTCGATTCCCGAGGTATTGACTGTCACGATGTTCGAGAAGTTCGACTCACCTTTGTCGTAAACGGCTGTGACGGCATATTTGGGCGACTGTTTCTTAGCGAACGGCTCAGAGAAGCGCGGTTCGGTGATGATTTCGTCATTTAACAGTATGCCGTTGCGATAGACATTGTAGCCCTTGATTGCGATGGAGGTCGGTGTGGCGCCGGCGGGAATGAACGAGATGTCGTCGACCAGAAGCACGAAGCGGTTGCGCGAGGTGCACCGTATGGCGAAGAAGCGCGTGCCTTCGGGCAGCTCGATGGTATATTGCGTCCAGGCTGCGGGAACGTCGCGGGCGATTCCTTTCACGCGCTCAAAGCTCTCGGTGTTGCGGTCGGTAGCCGAAGTCAGCACCTCGATCTGTTCCAGCCCGTAGATGTCGGAGTAGCTTCGGGCGAAGAAAGTTATAGTCTGGGCTTCGCCTGACAGCTCGGGCGAGATCAGCCAGTCGTCGTTGGCTCCGTCGATGTCGCCGAAGGCTGCGAAATACTGGTTGCCCGAATGAGGCATCCATCCTGTCGGCGAGCCTTCGCCGTTGACAAGAAGCAGACCGGCCTGCGAGGGGTTGAATACCTGAAAGGCCATCGGCTTGCCGGCGTTTGGATAGTCGACATTGAAGCTCGAGGTGTTCTTGATTGTGAAAGTGCCCTTCCCACCGTCGACGTCGACAGTCGTCCAGTCGCCGATGTTGTCGATTATGAATGGCTCGTAGGTCTCTACCTTGTCTGTCACATGTTCGGGCTCGAGCACAGCATCTGTCATGGGCGTCCATTCGAGATTGACGTTGTTTCCGTCGTAGCTGCCTGTGAGATCCGTGACTGCCGGCCAGCGCGGCATTTCGACGTCGTAGTACGAGCCGATATAGGTGTTGTCGGCGAGGTTGGCATCGCCCGTGTTTATGACCTTTATTCCGAACGACGCTTTTGCCGACATAGCCACCGTAGGAGTGACTTTGAAGTCGAACGTGGCTGTCTTCAGCGGTTCAATAGATGATCCGGGAGTGCTTTCGAGCTGCATTCCGTTGACCCACAGCTCGACGGTGTAGTCCGACACTATAGTTGTGCCGATATTCTGGACTGTGGCGGTGACGATTGTCTCCGAGCCGACTTTAAGATCACCGGCGGCAGTGACATCAAGGGCGAGAAGGTCGTTGGCGGCGGGATCGCGGACGACGAGATTGTCGATATGGAGATGGCGGGTTGCATCGCCTGTCGAGGCGCGCAGACCGAACTGGATGAATCCCGAACAATCGATTTTGTCAAGCGGTATTCTCGTGAAATTCCAGCCTTCACGGGCCTTGGTGTAGTCGATGCGCGAGACTTCGGTGTAGTTTCCGTAGTTTGCGGCTGCCTCGATGGCGAGATTGCCTGTCATGCCGGCTGCGTAGTGGTACCAGAAGTCGACAACAGGCGCTTTGGCGTCGCTGACATCTATTTTGGCTGAATAAATGAGAGCTTCGTCGTCATCAGCCTTGGGAATGAAGGTCAGAAGACCGCCGTCGTTGTCCTGGGGATTGGCTATCGGGCTGACGCCGGTGTCGGAGGTGAACCAGCGGCCGCCCTGTCCTGAGATATACTGTCCCCACGGGGTCGTCTGGTTGATGGCCTTGGGGAACGAGTCTTTGAACGGGAGGGCATAAGGCGTTCCGAGGGCAATGACGTTGGAGTTTGCCGGATAGCCTACGCCTGCCGATGTCTTGGCGGCAACGCTCCATGCATAGAGATTCTGCTCCGATTCGAGCTGCGGACGGAAATCCCATCGAGTGTCGGTCAGGTCTTCCATTATTATGTTGCTTTCCGAGTCGAGCACTATGTATGAGAGATCGTTCTTGTCGAATACGCCTCCCTGTTCGCCTTCGGTCGGGGCTTCCCACGTCAGTCCGACGAATCCGTCTTTCTCGGTCACGCGCACGTTTCTCGGACGACCCGGCACGTCGAATCCCGAGAATCCCGAGGCAGTTCCGGCAAGACCGCGCAGATCACCGTCGAAGGCGCGGAGATCGTAGGTGTTGAGTCCCTTCGCCGGAGTGGCGTCATACCATGTGTAGGTTTTGCCCGGCTCGACGGGCGCAACGGTGTGGACAACAGTTTCGCCGCGGTAGATCTCGACTTTCGAAAGCGACCTGAGGTTGTTTCCGGCAATCGAGAGTGAGGGCGTCGTGAAAGTCAGTGTCAGGCCTTCCGAGCCGTCGGGATTGGGAACAATCTTAATGTCGGTCACTGCGGCCGGGGCGTTCGAGCCGGCTTCCTGCGTCACTTTGAGATTGTCGATAGCGAGCACGTCACTGTCGGCCTTGGTTGTCGCATGGATTCCGATATAATATATTCCGTCGGCCGGAACCTGAACGAGATTGGTCACCGTGGTGAATCTCGACGAGCGGAATGTCTGTTCCTCCATGACCGTGACGGCGTTGTCGGCTTTCATGGCTTCGGCCGTGGCGGCGGTGGCCATCATTATCGCCATCGTCTCGGGATAGAGCGAGCCGGAGCGGGCCCTGACATCAAGCGAGATATTGTAGAGACGTCCGCTTTCGAGACGTATGGGCGGACTTATCAGCCAGTCGTCTTTAGCATTCTCCGACGAATATTTGCATTGCATGTCGCCTTCGTTGTAGTCTTCGTCGTAGACGAACTCCCATGTCTTGCCGTCTTTCCTGACGTCGATGACAGTGAAGAAGTCGCTGGCCGAGGAATTGTCGAAATTCTCGCTGTAGGGAACCGACATGGCTCCCCCTGTCAGAGCTTTCGGCGATGAGGCTGTCGGACCTGTGAGGCCGTCGGCTTCAGGGGTGACGTCATACCAGACTCCTGTGCCCGAAGCCGTGAATGGCTCTGAGAAAGTTGTGGCAGTCTGCGAAGTGGCAACGGTGACATTGTCGGGCTGTCGCACAATAGTATATCGCAGGGCTGCCGCGTCGATATATCCGCCGTTGACACCCTGTGTCGGGGCGTCCCAGCTGAGCGTGAGGCCGGTGTTGTCGGAGGTCAGCCGCATATTCGCCACTGCCGAGGGGGTGTCTTTGCCGAACCAGGCTTTGAGCTCGCGCACGGGAGATTTTCCGGTGGAGTTCGAGGTGGTGACCCCGAGAGTGTGGAAGCCTGCAGTGGTGGCTTCGACTTCGACAGTCTTTGTAGCGCCTGCGGCTATGGTTCCTGTCTCACACGGCGTGCCGTCGACGGTCACCTCATAGCTGAGACTTCCGGTCAGCGGAGAACCGCCGAAGGTGTAGTCGGGCGCGGTGAAAGTCAGTTTTCCTTTCAGAGAGCCGTCGGTAATGTCGATTTTCAGGGCATCGGCGGTGTTGGGCGCGCCTTGAGGGGCTTCGGGCGTCATGACGTCGAGGGCTACGATCTGGTCTTCGTCGGGCAGGTCGAAGATTTTCGTTGCGGCGCCGGTAGTCGTGTTGACTTCGTAGAATGCCGAAGTGTTGTCGGCTTTCGCGGCAACCCAGTAGAGGCGGCCGGTTGTGTCGTCGAAGTCGGCCGACTGTTTGTAGTGCGGCTTAACGCCGGTGGAACCGACGAGTGTTGCCTTTCCCGAAGTCTTGTCGAGAGTGTTGAGGTCGCCGTCTTCGTCGATCGCGTAAATGACGCCCTGGGGCGATGCGGCGATGGCGAAGTATTCACAGGGGAGAGTGGCGATAGCTGTTCGGGTTACCGTTTCGGGGTCAAATGTTCCGAATACATAGCCCGTCATGTCGTCGGTGTAGAAAATGCCGTAGATTTTTCCGTCGGTCGGGTCGTAGGTCATATCGTAGCCGATACATCCTTCCTCGGCATCTCTGACGCTGAGCATCTCCCAGGTCGATGCATTGTAATGGTAGTATTGGGCTATGCTTGAACCGAAAAGCTGGGTGTAGCCGATAAAGTAATAGTCATTGCCGTTATAGCATCCGCCGCCGTTGGCGCGGAACTGGTCGCCGGTGACGAGGGTAGTCATTCCGTAGTCGGCGTTGGCCCTGAAAGTGACGATTGCCGTGTTGTTTGTGTTGGCCGGTCTGAGGTTACATCCGCGGAGCTTAACATTATAGCCGGGGGCCGGCGGTGCCATCGGCGGGCGTATTGCCTGACGTTCGTTGCGGCTGTCGGAGCTGACGGTCATGCCCAAGCCCGGCTGTTTGAACAGAAGGGCATCGCTGTTGATAAGATTGTAGGAGCGGGCCGAGGCTTCGGACTCGGGATAGCGCAGTGAGATGTCGGCGGACAGATCGACGGCTCCCGCTGCGAGGGCTATCAGCGCGGTCGCGCCGAAAAGCAGATGTCTGAATCTCATTGTGAAAGACTGGTTGTGGTTAAAGATATTTAATTTGATTGCAAATGTATACAAATAATATCGAACTTCCCGCCCCATGTTGTTAAATATGACTAACATATTGTCAAATGCAACAGACCCCGGCCGCTGTGAGGCGGACAGGGTCTGTTAAGGGAGAGCGGAGCTGTCAGCGGAGAATCTGCTTGACGGTCGAGCCGTCGGCGCGTTTTTCGATATATATTCCCGGAGTTGTCGGGCTTGAGATGCGGCGTCCGCAGAGGTCGTAGAAGGCGACCGTTGCTGAGGTTCCGGCCTCGATATTGTCTATCGCGGCCGTTCCGATCAGAAGTCTGACGGGCAGTTCTACGCCCGGAGCCCTGAAGGTTATGTCGGCAGTGGCTTTGTCGGTGCGCGTTGTTGTCAGTGTAGCCGTGCATTTGTCGTAACGTCCTTCGATGGCGCAGCTGACCCCGTCTGGAAGCCCTTCGACGGTCAGCTCCGGGGCATCGTAAAAGCTGTCGAGAACGAGGCGTGTCGGCGCAGCGGGAATAACTCCGATTTCTTCGGGCCCGGTCAGCCATGGCAGTTCGGCGTCGAGCACGAATGCGAATGAGTTCATCAGCCCGGTCATGTATGCGATAGGACTGAGAGTCGTGCGCGGTTCGTTGCCGGAGTAGCATATCTCTTTCTCGATCCATCCGTAGGCGAGGCCCCGATAGTCGTCGGCCATGCCGACGAACGGCGAGAAGTAATTGACGTCGGGACTGTTGAACCCTATGATTTTAACGACATATCCGGGAGCAACGTCAGAGGAAAGCACAACGGGCTTGTCGAACGTGAACATGATTGTTACGAGGTCTTTGCCTGTCGATTCCTCCATAACGGTGTTGACAACGCTCTTTGCCGAGGCGAGGGCTGTCGGTCGGATGATGTAGCCGCCAGTTTCCTTGTCAATATCGGCGAGATGAATCTCAGCTGTCAGTTCGGCACCGTCGGCAAAGTCGGCGTAAGCACCGAAGTGCAGCCCGCGCACAACCGTGGGCGCTTCCGTTGTCGTATACATATTGATGAGAGAGATGAGTTTGGAGTAGTCGCCGTCTTCGGGATCGCCGTTGAAGGTGTAGTCGGTCCAGAAGGCATCGGTTCCGGGGCTGTGGCCCAGAACGGGAATTGTCATGTCGTCGCCGCCAAGCTGATTGTATAATCCGTCGGTATATGGGAATGACATAAGCCCGAGCTCAAGCAGAGTCGGAGTTCCATCGACTTTTGCCTCGAATTGGGGGCGTCCGCCGACCTGGATATAAGATGCGTGGCTGAACGAGCCGGGAGCGGCGCCGTCGCGGGTTGCTGTAACCTCCGGCACGGGGAACAGGTTGTTGCGGGTGGTGAATTCCGACGTGTAGTCGGGATGATAGGTGACGGTCAGCTCTTCGCCTTCGGCCGACATTGTCTCCCCCTCGTTATTCATGTATGACCAGACGAAGTCGACGCCGCTGTCGTCGCTCGTGGCTGTCCATGTCAGAGGGATGTTTACTCCGTTCACGGCCACAGGCATGGTCAGTCCGGTCATTTCTTTGTCATAGCCGAAGAAGAGAGTGCCCCCCGGGTGGGCGTATGACGCCGAAAGTCTGGGATAGCCTACGCGCACAGCGTCGACGAAGACAGAATTGGTGTCTTTTCCAGAGCTGACGAAAGCGATCTTAACCTTCTTGCCGGCATATTCGGCGAGGCTGACGGAAATCTGCTTAGCCGGCTGCCCCGACTCATTGAGCAGTTCTTCGAAAGATTTGTCTTTGCTCGATTCGACGGTGCTGTATAGATCGTTCCATGTCGTTCCGCCGTCGGCCGATACTTTAACCTTAAAATCGCCGATAACGACCGGGTCGCCGATATATTCATAGGTGTCCCAATTAACATTATCCATGCTGAAAAAGAAGACGGCGTCGGCATATAGAAGGAAGTCAAGTCCCATTCCTTCGGGCAGCTCTATCTCGGGAGTGACGAGCCATTCGTTAAGGTCGACGTCGCCGTTGAAGGGGCAGTAGAAGGCATAATCGCCCTCGAATCCGGTCATGAACAGCAATGCCGGATTGTCGGCGTGCCAGGTCAGATCGCTTTCGAGATTGTTTTTGGAATCGACGGCCCATCCGTCGGGAGTCGCTCCGTCGTGTTCGAAGTTTTCGCTGAGGACGTTTCCATTGGCGTCGGGAGCTGCCGCCGGCAGGTTGCGCAGCCGGGGAGTGATAGCCATGGAGCCTTTTACAAATTTTTTGACGGAGTTGCCGTTGGCGTCGCGCAGAATCTGGAGCCTTGCCGACGGGCCGAGCTGGCGGTTAGAGGTTACTCTCATTGATGCCGGAGTGGCATGGCGGTTCGTTAATGCCGGTGTTCCGGCAACGGCGTCGACAAGCGGCGTCGGCGGTGCGGCCGACAGTGGCGCGACAGTGGCGGCTGCTAACAGAGCAAGAAATGAAATTTTCATAATCAATAATAATTGTGATGATCTCTCACAAAGATATAACATTTCCTTTGTATTTGCAAATTTCATATTGATTATTGCGTAAATTTATATTCGATAGTGGCGTTTTATATTCGCTATAGAATCTCGGCAGAGCAGGGCCGATTTCTGAGATTTCTTAAACAATCGAGTGGCAAAACTGGTTAAGTTATTAAAACGTATTTGAAATATGTTAAGGATGTTGCGCGGATAGATCTCGGCAGCCAGCAGTACGGCACTGTCTCGAAAGTGTCGGGCCATGAATGTGCGCTCATGGGAATCTATCAGTTGCCCGGAGCCAATGCCCTCAGTGTTGCCAATGCGGTGCGCGACCGGCTCGAGCAGCTCGCTCAGAATTTTCCGCCCGGAGTCAAATATGATGTCGTGCTCGACACTACGGAGTTTGTCACTGCTTCTATCGACGAGGTACTGGTCACCTTTGTCGAGACAACGCTGATTGTCATGATCGTCATTCTGCTGTTCCTCCAGAACTGGCGCGCAGTAATCATACCGATGATAACTATTCCGGTTTCGTTGATTGCGACTTTCGCCGTCATGAAGCTGTTGGGATTCACTCTGAACACCCTGACGCTTTTCGGTCTTGTTCTCGCCATCGCGATAGTGGTCGACGACGCGATAGTGGTTGTCGAAGCCTGTTCCCGACTGGTCGATGAGGGGAAACTGACGCCGCGTAAGGCCGCCGAGAAGGCTATGCAGGAACTTCAGGGACCGGTCATTGGCGAGGTGCTCGTGTTGCTGTCGGTTTTCATCCCTACGGCTTTCATCAGCGGCATAACCGGTCAGCTCTATAAACAGTTCGCGCTCACAATCGCTGTGTCGACAGCTTTCTCGGGATTCAACGCCCTGACTTTCACGCCGGCGATGTGTGCCCTGTTTCTGCGCAAGAAGAAACCGGCTAAATTCTTCATCTACCGCTGGTTTGAGAAAGGTTTCGGGGCGACGCTCAATTCCGGCCCACGGCGTCAGTGCGAGCGAAGGAATCGAAGAGATGGAGAATCTTGTCAGAGAGGTCGCCGGCGAAAACTATAACTACGCCTTGACCGGCGAAGCATATCAGGAGACGCAGAGCGGAACAACGATCTCGCTTGTGCTGGCCGCACAATATGAGAGCCGGACAGATTCGGTGGCCGTGATTATGGCAATGCCGACGGCACTTCTTGGAACGGTCATGGGCTGCATATTCCTCAGTCAAAGCATCAGTATCTACACCCAGATCGGTATTATCCTTCTGTTGGGTCTCGCAGCCAAAAACGCTATTCTGATTGTTGAATATGCCCGCGATTTCCGTTCGGCGGGCAATGACATAAGGCAGGCGGCGCTCGATGCCGGCAAGATCCGCTTCCGGCCGATCATGATGACCGCTCTCGCTTTCGTGTTCGGCGTCATGCCGATGTTGTTCGCAAACGGCGCAGGAGCAGCGAGCCGTGTGTCGCTCGGAATGGCGGTCGTGTTCGGAATGGCGGTCAACGCCATTGTCGGAACGCTTTTCGTGCCGAATTTCTGGGAACTGATGGAACGCCTTCTCGAACGCTATCTTTCGAAGCTGTTTGCCGGAGCCGACAAAGCCGCCTCTACAGCCGGACAGGAGGATGGCCCGGAGTCCAAAGCCACGCCGTGACGCGCTTTGCTTCGGCAGCGTCGAGAGCCGAGCGCACGGCTGCTGTCAGTCGGTGGAGGCGTTGGCGTTTCGACGGAATGTCGGGATAGCGGTCGGGATCGTCGACAATCTCAACAGCATGGATGTCGCCTCCCGGCAGAACAACAAGCCTGTCGATGAGCCATGAACCGCCATTCTCGAAGTTGACGGCCGCATGGCATGTCACAGAAGAGCCTGAGTCGTACCATTGGGCCACGGTCGCGTCAGCCAGCGCTGAGGAAATATCGGCCGAGAGCCTGTCGGCTGTGGCGCTGTCGATAAAATGCTGTGCGGCAAGTCGTTTGATCTCCTTGCCGATTGCCGAAGCGCTGCGCCGGTTTCGCAGAAGGGCGATAAAGCGCTCGGTGTAGCTCTCTGAAGGCGATTCGTCGTCGTCGAGGGTGACGCCGGCCCATATATCGCGATTTTCCGTGGCTGCGCCTATCGGATCAATGAAAAACGACTCGACGGGCTCGAGAACGCTGCGCTTGCTTTTTTCGCGAACCGGCGAGGTCGGCGCTCCTGCTATGATATTTCCTGTGGCGGCATCGGCGACGAAGCCGCCGAGTTCGAGCGCATTCTCGACGAGCGAAGTTCCGTTTCCACCTTTTGCTCCGATATTGACGCATAGCTCGCGTCCGGCTCTTGTGAAAGCAACGTAGAGAACGTTGATCATGTCCGACAATACCTCTCGGTCATATTTGCGGTATTGTTCGTCAAAGGGGGTGCCGAGCATTGCTTTCGACGGGATAAGCGGCACCAGTTCGGGGCGGTCGTCATCGTTGATGCCTTCGATCTGGGGAGTCCTGAACCAACGGAGTCGTTCGCGGTTCTTTTTGTCGATATATGGAATATGGACACAGGGGAATTCAAGCCCCTTCGATTTATGGATAGTCATGACACAGATTGCGTCGGGGTCGGCGTCGGTATCGACCATTGCCGTTCTGTTCCCATAGTTTTCCCACCAGCTGACAAACGACGCGATGTCGCCTTCGCCGGTTTTCTCGCTGTGGTCGATCGCCAGATCGAGAAGGGATGTGAGATATGCGTTCTGGTTGACGCGCTGCTCTTCGGAGAGCGACGCTATAATGTTTCTGACAACCGACGGAAGCGAGTTTCCTTTGCCGAGATTCACCGGCGCCGGATCGATTGCCGTTTCGGGATTTTCGGCACGTTCACGCCGGCGGCGCATATAATTTCCGACAGCACGGGCAAAGGCCTCGCTGACAGGATGGCCGGCGGCACATTCTTCTTCATAGTCTTTGTTCAGAATGGCGATCTCACGCATCGACACATTCCGGTCGGAGGTGACGAAGTCCGACGCTGTCATAGTTTTCAGAATGCTCATCACAACTCTGACCGCCGGAGAGTTCTTCAGCGCGAGGGCTTCGTCGCTGGAGATTTTTACACCCTTGAAATCGGGATCTGACGACAGCACCGGCAGCAATGTCTCGATAAAGCTGCGGGCTGTGTCGTTTGTGCGGAAAAGCACTGCGATCTCACCTCCGCGATAACCGGCACGCAGCTGGCGCCTGATTTCTCCGATGGTTGTCTCGAATGATCGGGTTATGAATTCCTCGTAGGTAGCTTTCGTCCCGAGAGTGAACCTCAGATCGGAAATCCGCACATATCCCTGAAGCTCACGGCGTTTCGGCGCCACACTCTGAACGACATTGGCATAGATATCTCCAAGGCCTGCGGCTTCGGCCATCGACTTGAAAAGAACATTGTTGAATCTGACAATGTCGGCGGCACTGCGCCAGTTTGTGTTTCCTGCCACGTCGTTGCCTGTAATGGCAGTGTTCCCCGGAAAGTCACCGGCAATGTTTGTCAGCAGGGTAGGGTCGCTGTTACGGAAACGGTAGATACATTGTTTTTCGTCGCCGATGACGAGGCTTTCGTTGCCGAAACTGACGCTCTCCGCAATGAGCTTGCTTAGATTTTCCCATTGGAGGCGCGAGGTGTCCTGAAACTCATCGATAAGGAAATGGCGGTAATACTGGTTCAGTCGCTCGAATATGAAAGGCGAATCGTTGTCGGCGATTATGCGGTGGAGAACCGAGTTGGTGTCTTTGAGAAGGAGCGAGTTGTTCTGCTCGAGAATCTTGTGGATAGAGTCGGTCACGTTGCCGATCAGCCCCATGGCATAGACGTTGACACTCATTTTGTTGAGCAGTTCCCACATCTTTTTTGCCTCTACGATCGCACTGAAGGCTTCGCTGACGTCGGCTACAAGTATTGCCGGCGGTTCTGTTTTGCCTTTGAATGCTTTGGCCGGATTCTGTTCGGTCTGATTCAGTTTAAGGCCGGGCAGCTTCGACGGTATTGCCGCTGCCCATGAGTTGAGAAGCTTGAAAGCGTTGGCCGAGATTAATTGTTCGTGTCCCGACGCAGTCCGAAGAGCCTTCTGCGAAGCTGACCGGGCCACTTCGACAAGGTTGTCGGCCCGGGAGGTCAGGCCATCACGGAATCGTTTTATTCGCGACGGGTCAGAAAGCCATCGAAGCATCTTGTCGATATTCTCTTCGAAAGTTTCGTTGAACAGGGTCTTGAAAAACGAGAGGAATTCAGAAAAAGTGTTCGAACCGCGATCGAAGACATTGAATGCCTTCCTTTCGTTGAAGCGTGTCAGAGCGTATTCAGTTACCCATCCCATCAGCTGGCGTGTCTCCGCGTCGGTATTGTGGTCGAGGCTGTTGAGAAGGTCGTTGACGCCGTTGAAGATTGCTGTCGATTCGTCGAGATCGACCTCGTAGTTGCCGTCGAGTTCGGCCTCACGGGCGAACGCGCGGAGAATTGTCAGGAAAAAAGAATCGATGGTCGAAACGCTGAACATTCCGTAGTCGTAGAGAAGCTGCTTAAGGGCTTCCGAGGCGGCGGCAGCGATCTCTTCCTCCGATGCGTCGAAGTCGGCCATGAATTCTTCGAGGTAAGGGCTGCGCTCCGTCGGTTCGAGAACCGCCATTGTCGCCGGATTGAGAGCCAGCAGCGACAATTCGTGGACAATTCGGTTTTTCATCTCTTCGGTGGCCTTGTTGGTGAACGTGATTGCCAGAAGAGAACGATGGGCCATCGGAGCGTGGCGGTAAAGATGCCGGCGCCCGTTGGAATCGGTATAGCCAAGCAGCATGCGAATATAGCGTTTGGCCAGAGTGTAGGTCTTTCCCGACCCTGCCGAAGCTTTGTAGACGTCGAGCATCCGCGGTCAGATTATGCGCGTTTTATAGCCCATCCCTGTCAGCAGCGACGCTACATCTTTTCTGCGGTCGCCCTGGATCAGAATCTCTCCGCCGCGGGCTGAGCCTCCTGTGCCGAGAGATTGTTTGAGGCGTGTGGCAACAGCCAGAGCTTCGGTATCGTCGTCGGTGTCGAAGCCTGCGATGATAGTGGCCTGTTTGCCTCGCCGTCCTTTTTTGTCGAGCACGATGTCGAGTTTCCTGCCTCCGAAAACGGGTTCAGCGGGAGCCTGAACAGGCTCATTGGCTCCGACTGACTCGACGTCGGACTGTTGCTCGGGGTCGAGCAGCTGACGCAGAGAGTCGCGCCAGTCAATTCCCTGACGATTATTTGACATCATTCCGGCGATGATACATGAAGTTGCTGCCGTGATCGTTGACTGTCAGTGTGATACCGTTGAAGTCAACAATCGGTTTCTCCTGATGGCCGACAATTTTTCCGACGAGGGTCGAATCGCCTTCGGTTAGCAGTGTCGACGGGTCGAGGTCGAGAATCAGCTTGTTGCCCTCGACATTCCATTTGCCCTCGACAGTCATTGTCAGAACTCCGGGATTGATAGCTCTGATCTTGCATTTGCCGTTTTTGTTGAGTTCCATAAGAGGTTCGTCCTGAGAAATCTCGCTGATATAGTAATTGCCGGCAATTTCTTTAGCCTCATCGCTCAGATGATTGCAGGCCGCCAGAACAAGCGCGCAGCCCAGAATCACCGTCATAAAGAATTTCCTTGACATCTGTGATAAATATTTAATCACGCAAAAATACAACTTATTCATCAGAAATCATTGTCGGGTAGCTGAAAATTTCATCGGGCGGAATTTGAGAATCGCCGCTATGGCGTGTGTTATTGCAGGGTCGGCAGCTTTGCCGGAATTGTCGGATGCCTGCACACGGGCCGTTTATCTGGGCCCCGACGACAACCGGCCTGTCATGGGGCTGAGTATATGGACGCAATACAATGCCGGCAACAAGGTCATGAAACTCACTCTGACAAATGGCGCGATATATTCGGGCGACGCTGCCGGCGAGATGCGCGACTCAAAGCCGCTAATGTTTCTTTTCGGAGTCTGACGTCCGGGTGACGACATAGAAAACCGCGTTCCGTATAGCCCTTTTGCAAGGCTTGCGGAACGCGGTCGATTATAAGGGTAGGGAACGGTTATCTGACGGTCACTTTAGCGGCTGTTGTGCCGGCTTTGGCGATGTAGATGCCCGGGTTGGCGATCGATACCGAAAGGTTGTTGTCGGAGGCTATGCCGCTGTAGACAATCTTTCCGTCGGGCGACACGATGATGACCTCAAGGCCTTCGGCACCGGTGACGGTGATTTTTCCGCGGCCTCCGGCGATGGCTACCGACGGGGCTGATGTCATGCCGAGAGCAGCTGCCTGTGTCACGGTTACATCGACAGGAATTGATTCACCTTCGTCATACACTGCGGTAAGACGGTAGACTGAGCCTACGGCATCGCCGCTGACAGCGTGGCTGAATGCAGGCTTCCGGAGAGGTGACTCATTGAGCCGCACGCCGTCGCGGTAGATATTGTAGCCGCGATGATTGACAGCGCTGTTGCCCAGAGGAATATACGAGACGTCGTCGAGCATTCCGAGCAGTCCGATGGCGGTAGCGCCCTTGATGGCGAAGTAGCGGGCTCCGGCAGGCAGATTGATGATATATTCGGTCCAGTCGGCTCCGATGAGATCGTAGGTGGCAACTCGGGTGAAGTTCCACGGGTTGTTGCTCTCACCAGAGATGAGGAATTCGACTGTTTCGCTGACATAGGGATGATAGGCGCGCAGCCACAACGATACCTGCTGGGCCTGACCGGAGAGCTGCGGAGATATGATCCAGTCGGCACACGTGCCGTCGACGCCGAAGAATCCGAGGCTCTTGTTGCCTGAATGGGCATAGAACGAGTCGATGTCGCCGAAGGCCGGGTCGCTCTCGTCAATGACAAACCATGAGCGTTTTGAACCGGAGGGGACTCCGGGCATCCTGAAGTCTTCGAAACCGAGCACAGGCATCTCGTCGCCGTCGATGATTATCCATTCGTCGCATTCGCTTGTGCCGCCTTCGTAGGCTTCCATTGTGTCGGTGATGCGTCGCGGAGTGCGGTCGATGGTCGGCTTTTCCCATTGAAGCTCAACTGAGCCGTTGCCGTTAGTCGTAGCCACGGGATTGTTGACTACGGGAAGCTTCGGAAGCACCAGCTTGGAGATAGCTGTGCCGGTCATATTGTCGTCGGTATATTCATCGGTGGCGAATACGATTTCGGCCTTGAATTCCTGGGGGCCTTCGTTAATAACGCCGACTGTGACAGGAATGTCGACCCACATTGTTTCGGTGGGATGGACGGTGCGCCCCTGAGCCGTAACCTCGGGCTGACCGTTTCGCATAAGGTTGATCGAGTAGTCTCCCTCGGTCGATGAACCGGAGTTCTCAAGTTTGACGCGCACTTTGAATTCTTCGTTGGCGCGGATTTTCTCGGGAGCTGTGATTGAGAGGGCGGTGAGGTCGTGGGCGCGGGCCTCATTGACCTTGACGGCGTCGATGAAGGTGTATTGCATATTTACTGCGGTGGCCTGGAATTTGAGCTGTATGTCGCGGCCTGCCCATTCCGAGAGGTCGACGAGGAAGCGGTTCCAGCCCTGCTGGGCACAGTCGTCGGCCATGACGATTGTCTTGACGCATTTGACCTCTTCTCCCGGAGCAACTACGAAAACTTCGAGTTTGTTCTGATCGGGTGTGCCGAGTGAGTTGACGATATTGTAGGTATTGAAAGTCAGATAGGGATTGGTTGTGCCGGCGAGCGATATGCGGCCTGTAACCAGAGCTGACCAGTCGTCGATAAATTCGGCCTGCATGCCGATGAATCCGTTGTTGCCGTCGCAGTCGGAGAGGCCCGACAGATCTTCGTCTTTAAACAGGAACCAGTTGCCGCCGGTGCCTTCGATCATATAGTTGTGGTGGAACTCCGCGTCGTTGAACGATTCGCTCCAGGGAAGCTGGTCGGGATTGCCGACCACGATGATTCCGCTGGCTCGGCCGTGGCCTGTGCCGCTCTCGGTTATCGGGAATACCGCGTAGCGTTTGAAGTCCTGAGCCGCATCGGCTTCGATCGCTCTGAAGGTTACGCTGTTGACTGAGGCGTCGACATCCTGAAGCCAGTTCTGTGCGCTTCCGAGAAGTTCGACAACCGAATAGCCTGTTACACCTCCTGCGGGAAGAAGGCCGCCGTCGATGTCTTTTGTCGGGGGTGTCCATGACAGGGTCACTTCGCCCGGATTTGAGGTCTGGAAAACAGTGACGTTTTCAGGCGATGCGGCAAGCTTGACACCGACGAACACCGTGGCTGACATGGCATTTCCTTCGCCGTTCTCGTTCGAGCCGACGACGCGGTAGGTGTATTCGCCGAATGAGGGGGTGTTGTCGATATATTCGAGCTGCTGTCCGAACGAGGGGTGTTCGAAGGTCTTTATCAGTTCTTCGCCCCGGTAGATGTCGACTTTGTCAAGCGATGCGAGAGGATTCTGCCCGGCGAAGTCGGTCGACGGAGCTTTGAAGCTGATTGTAGCTGAATGAGAGCCGTCGGCGGCCGGTGTCACCGAGAAATCGGCTACCTGGCCGGGAGTGCTGCTTTCCTGCGGAAGTCCTATCGTGAAGTCGTCGAAGTAGATGGTGCGTGAAACGGCGACGCCGTTGTTGGCGGGAGTGCAGACGTGGATTCCGACAAAATATTTGTTCTCGGTGTCGACGCGGATATAACCCTCGAGGGTTTTCCATGTCGTTCCGGTAACATCCTGCTGAGGCACGATGTCAAGTGTCATGGTTTCCATGTCGCTCGACGATGTGCCGAGTTTCACCTCGACGCGGTGGGGACTCGTGGTGCTGTTGCTCTGGTCTTTGACCTTGACGTTGAAACGGTAGGCTTTGCCCGGTATCAGCTTGACGTTGGGCGAGACGAGCCATTTGTCCCAGTCTTCTCCCGTAGCCTGATATTTGTTGAGGCGCACCGACACCATTCCGTTCTTGTTTGCTCCGAAGCCGCTGGAATAGTATTTCCAGGAGTCGGTGTCGCTGTTGTTGTTTATTCGCGTGAAGGTGTTGAAGATGTCGGCCTCATTGCTGAAGTCGTAGGTCCAGGGTGGTGTGACGTATCCCGAGCGCAGTGCGTTCGAACGTGTCTCGGCCGATGTCTTGCCGTCGTAGGTAGCGGTCACCCCCCATGTATAGTCGGTGATCTGATCAGGCTCGGCCATAGGACGGGCCTCACTTGTGATAGAGATATTTTCTTTCCAGATTTCCCCTTCGGTGTCGTCAGGGCCGGTGTAGCGGCGAAGGGTGTAGGTTACTTCGTCGGGGTTGATATAGCCGCCGTTGACCGACCCGGTCACTTTGCTCCATGTCACCATGACCATGCTGCCCCCTGCCATAAAGTGGGCGTTGACGCTCGACGGGGCCACAGGAGCATCCTTGCCGGTAAACATCCACTTTCCTGCGCCGATGCCTTTTCCGGCTGTCGACGAGCATTCGACATAGAAATAGTTGTAGCCCGAGGTGGGGGCGGTTACGCTGACATTCTGCGAAGAACCCCAGGCGCCGGTGCCCGAGGCGGCTTTTTTGCCGGCGACATAGACCGTATATGTCAGCTCGCCATCTCCGGCCGAGCCGTCGGTCGTTTCCGAGGGCAAGGTGAAGCTCACGTTTCCGGTCAGCGAGCCGGATCCGAAGTCAAGTTCGGGCGCGGCCATATCGGCCGGAACACCGGGAGTTGTGCCGAGCGGGAATGCCATTCCAAGAACCTCGTCGTTATAGGTCCAGTGGACGATAAGTGTTGCCTTGCCGGTGGCGAGATCTATGCGATAAAGTCCGGCGGTGAGACCGTTGTCGTCGGCGGCTTCAAGATCGGAGTTGTTGCCTCTGATGCTGGCGATCATAGTGTTGTTGCTGTTGTCGATGACCGCCGAGCTTGTCGAATTGAAGTAGTCGGGCATCTCGCAGGGTATTACTTTGTCGTGAACTTTGGTTACAGTACCGTCTCGCGTGGCTTTATATATCGAGCAGGAGCTGTCGATGGCCCACAGCGTCCCGTCTTTGTCGAAAGCCATTGCGAACCATAGAGTCTCGAGTGTGGCAATCTCGGTCTCGGTGCCTAATTCATAGTTCTGGGTGACGAGCTTGAAGGTCGTGCCGTCTTTTTTCGAGGCATAAACGAGTCCGTCAGGAGCCTAGTAGGCGGTGGCAAAGCTGTTGAAGCCCTTGCCGACGGCGATCGTGCCTGTTTTTGTCCATGATTTTGTCGACCATATTTCGAAATTGGGAGTGTAATAGAGATAGTAGTCGTGTCCGATCAGCGTTGTTCCATGATTTGAACTGCGGGCATACGGGATGTCGATGGCGTCGAGTTTTGTGAACCGTCCTTCGCCGGTAATGAGATAGAATCCGCGGTGGGCATTCATGGTGCCCCCTCATTATGGTCGCTGTAGCCGACAACGCCCCATAGCTGAAGGCCCGGTTCGGGAACGGCGCCCGTCGCCCGGCGCATGATCCTGGAAGGGTCGGCTGTCGTGCGGCTGTCGACACTGACTCGGGCCTTGTGGCCCGGCGGAGTTGTTTTGGCCGTGACGCCCAGAGGACTGTTGTAGGCAGCGGAGGCATTCCCGGGGTGCGATGGAGCCAGAAGCTGTCCGTTCATCGCCGGAGATACCGCCAGAGCTGTCACAAGGCATAGTAGCATCTTCTTCATAACGTAATGTTTTTAGAAAGGTTTTGAGAATTGTTGGTGAAAAACGATGATGCGCAAATATAGGCTGTAATAGATAGATTGTATTAGATTCTGTAATGACTGCGTGCGATAATCTATCAAATCGACGCAAAAATCTATCAGAGTGAGTTGATCAGATCGTCGAGCGACTCTTCTTTGGCGAGGTTCATTTTGCGTCGGATGCGGTAGCGTGCGGAGTTGACGCTCGCACGCGATATGCCGAGGGCAACCGATATATCGTCGGTGTCGCGGCCGATGCGGATAAGCATACAGAGAGTTTCGTCGCCGGGTGTCAGGCCCTCACAGCGTGAGTTGAGCCTGTCAAGGAAGTCGGGAAGGTGGTTTCTGAACGCGTGTCTGAAACGGGCATTGTCTTCCGATGTCATTGACGGAGGTGTCAGTTTGTCCCATTCTTCCGAGGCTTCGCGCTCCTTTCCGGCAGCTTTCAGCTCTTCGATGTGCTCGCTCAGTTCGCCGTTGTTGCGGCGCAGGGTGTCGATTTCCCCGTTATGGGCCTCGATGCTGCGGCGGTGACGGCGGTGAGAGTGTATGATGAGCCATGTCGCTCCGCCAAGCAGGAGCAATACCATGCCGCAGATTATTGTGAGCCATGAGACACGAGCGCTGTCGCGCTGGTGGAGGCTGCGCAGCCTGACGTTTTCCTGCAGCCGCTCGCGCGCATGATACTGTATGTCGTTGGCTATCGACAGGTAGCGGGCATAGCGGGTGTCTATCGTGTCCATCAGCCTGAAGGTGGCGGCATATTCGCGCGAGGCGTCGGCGGTGCGCCCGGTGGCGGTGTAAGCGTCGATGAGAGCCCGTTTGATCCAGAGTTGCTCCCTCGGGTCGATATGCCGCGCAAGGCTGTCGTGGGCCTCTTCCATGCGCGAGATGGCCTCGTGGTCGCCAAGCCGGAACTCCCCTAAAGCTATGGCAAACCGCTCTTCCCAGGGTATAAGCCAGTCGTTCAGAGCCTCGCGTATGTTACTGACGGCCTCGCTTATCTGTCGGTTCGAGGCCGACGAATCGCCTACGGTCAGTATTCCGCGGCGTGCGCGCAGATGTCGGGCAAACATGGCCTTATAGGAGAGGTCGAGGCTCGATACCACCTGCAGCGCCGAGTCGATATAGAAATATGCTGAATCGCGTTCGCCCGCCTGAGCAAAGGTTTCGGCGCGCCAGCCGAGAAGATCGGCGAGCATACTGGGGCTGTCGGCAGCCACTTCGAGGGCGTGGCTGTTTACGCTGAGCGCCGAGTCGATCATCTCAAGCGTCTGATAGAGATTTGCTTTGTTTCCCAGAACAAATATCGTCTCGCGCTTGGGCCAGTCATGGGCAATCAGGGTGTCGGTAGCCTCGTTGATATAATCCATCGCCATCTGGTAGCGGCCCAGATTGGTGCATATCAGAGCAGCCTGGGCGAGTACTTCAGCCGGACGGTAAGTGCCGCCGTGGCGCATTGCCTCTACCGCCCTGAACTGCATGTCGAACGCGCGCCGCGGGTCGCTCGCTACCATGGTCTTGGCCGTCACGTGTGACGACACTTCCTCTTGTGTGGGGTCGGAAGATGGCTTCATCGAGGTGGCGCTGTCTTTGAGCGCGTCAATGTCGGGCAGCGACAACATATAGGAACAGAGCAGCCGGTGGGATACTATATAGTTTGTGTTGATTTTGCTCGCATTCAGAGACAGCATGGAATCAAGGAAAGAGGCAAAGTGCCTGAGCGAGTCTGCGTCGACCGCAGAATAGAATGCCTTGTGGTAGATATAGCCGTCGGAGGCCGGTGAAGAACGCAGGCGCGAAAGATATTCAGAGTAGGCCTTTGACGGAGGAAGTGCCTCGACCGGATCGACAGGTAATTGGTCTGTATGATGGCCCGCGCCGTTGCCTGAACAAGAGGCCAGCGCGGTTGCCAGAATGAACATCAGATAAAATCGGATCATCTCTACATTTATAAATTGCATATCAAAAGTAGAGATTTTACGGCAAAATCTATCGCTTGACTGCCTATATCTATCGAAAAATCTATTGAAAAATTTCCAAAACTTCCCCAAACGGCAATATAGTATATATTTTGAATCTGCTGTTCAAACAATGTTACCGGCTTTATGCTTCAATATTCTTTCGATTCCCCAATAAATCAAAAGAAGCAAGAGCTGGATATTAGGCAATGCCGTCATGAATAATATCCAATACATAATGCCATCCCCTAAGCTAATCCTCAAATAGCCTGCAAAAATTGAATATGCCAAAACAATAATAAGATTTATTATCGATCCGCGACTATGACTTTTTCGGAATAAAGTCAGAACAAACATTAAAGGCTGACATAAGCCGAACACCAATATGGCGTCATCCCAATGACTACACAATATCACGTCATGACCACAGAAAGACAATATCAGAACCTCGGTGATTATCCATATCGTCCAAAACCTCTTGTCGACCGCCATCATCGCTTATCTCCCTTCATACTCAGAATATTTCACTTCGTGGTTTTAACGTTTTGTGTTTTGCAAAGTTATAGAAATACTCCTAAATTTGCAACGGAATCCCCCGAGTGTCCCTGTCTTCAGACAAACCTCGGGGTTTAGTCGTTTTAAGCACGTTTCTACGTGATGCTTTTATTATCTCGTATTCCCGGTGGTTTCCTCGGAACGCCTTCTACGGCCGCTCATTCCCCCAATAGTTGCTCAAATAATTTGGATTTTTTGTCAGTCAATTTCAATGCTGTCAAGGAGTTTCCTTGCTTCGCTTGCTATGTCGTAGATGGAGTCTTTCCCAATGTCAAAAGTTAAAGAATGTTCGTAATCCCACTCATTCTTTTTGTATAGGGTTGGTAGAACCGTGATTTCGGCATCGTTTTGTCGGACGTGCACATAGGTCGATTGATTATGAAGTTGTCGCCATGAACGCTGTTTCATCGCTTTAATCAGCTGCGCGGAAGTTAGTTCCTCGTATTTGTTGTGATTACTGGCAATAAAAACTTCACCAAAAGCATTATTGAATTCGACATCATCACAATCTATTGGAACGAATTTTATGGGATAGCTCATAGAGTATCCGAACCCTGTCTTACCATATCCTGTTAGGAAAATATATTGTTTGGTTGTTCGATAAATCCCACATGCTCGTTGCGTTTTAGGTTCCTTCGAATTTCTCGGCTTTATCAACTTAACCATTATACGACACAATATTTTCTGCCACTTCTTCATTTCAGCAATTTTCTATCGTTGTCGCCGTTTTCCAATACGCTCATCTGATGAATGGCTATCTGGTTCAGCTTGACAAGCCGCTCGCTTTGAGTCATGCCCTGCTCGATGAAAACCGCATTGAGGTTCTCCATATTCGACAGGCAGATAAGTTCGTTGATTGTGGCATAATCGCGTATGTTGCCTTTCAGGTCGGGGTTAGCATCGCGCCATTGCTTTGCCGTTACACCGAACATCGCCACGTTGAGCACATCGGCTTCGTTGGCGTAGATGATACTTGCCTGTGCCGGAGTAACCTCCGTCGGGATAAGGTTATGCTTTATAGCGTCGGTGTGGATGCGGTAATTTATTTTCGACAGTTCGCGCTTCGCCGACCAACCCAACAGCCGCTGTTCCTCAGTCTTCAACCGCTGAAATTCCTCAATAAGATATAGTTTGAACGGGACACTTATCGCGGACCCAAATTCAAAAGCTATGTCCTTATGCGCGTATGTACCTCCATAACGTCCTTTCTTCACGATTATGCCGATTGCGTTCGTGCGCTCTATCCATTCCGATGCGCTTAACACAAACGATGGCAAACCTGCGCTCATTCTAAAGTGGTCAAATTCGACCACTTTGAAATCAGGGTTATGAATCACCTCCCAAGTGCCGAGAAATTCAATGGTGTAACGGTTCCGCAACCAGTTTTTTATAATGTCGGCAGAACGATTATCGCCCTCTTTGGCAGTTGCCATATCAGTAAGGGAGATATAATCCTGTTCTTCTACCGAGAGGACGGTGATTGGTGTATTTTGAACGATAATTTTAGTCATGTTTCAGATATGGCTTATATGCTTATGCGCAAAGTTATACATTTTCGCTGACATACAGAGACGTAGCTCCTTAATTAACAAATCTTGAACGCTAAATTCGATATGGATATGTCGTCTATTATCTGTATCTTTGCCAAATGAAGATACAGACAAAAGCCTTTTGGACTTTTCAACTTGCAGTGGCGGTTGTTTCAGCTGTCATTCAGAGTATTTTCTGGTATGTAACAGGATTCATAATTTCTGAACCAACGGATCTGTTTGCCGGTCTGCTTTTTAGCATCTGTTCGGTTATAGCTTTTGCGATTACTTTATTTCCTGTCTGGAAATTGTGGCACGGTAAGTCCTGGTTATCGCTTTCATTATTGTTTTTTTGCGCAATAACAATCGTTGCCGCGGTTTTATTTATCCTGTCTAATATGGTAGTTGGTGATGCAGCATTCGTGATTGCGTGGATAGGGATAATACACTATATTCTGGGTGCTCCAGCCAATTTAGTAAATGCCGTAGCAATAGGCTTGATCGGAAAATATTTTGTAAATAGATTTTCAAAGGATATTAATCAGGATTGACAATGACACTGAAAAGCAAGAATTATTTGATTTTTCAGATTACAATTCCGATTGTAACCTTTATTGTCATGGCTCTATCTCATATAATATATCCGCCATCATTTGTTTTAAGGAATGAAATCTTAAAAGCTGCCGCCGTATTCTCGATTTATCCGTCAATTATATTTTCAATCTCATCGGCAATCTCCTGGAAAATATGGAAAGGCAAAAATTGGTATAGTCTTTCGCTTATTATGTTGATTGTGTTGTCAGCCGTTTCTATAGTGATAACTTTATTGGCATTTGTTATTGAAAGCTATGGTGGATTTGTCATTTTCCTGTTTAATCTTGACTTGCTGATTTATTTTCCCGCCAGTTTGCTCGTTTTGATTATTATTGGCTTTATTGGCAGTGGTGTGCGACAATGAATTATTGCCGTTCCCGGAGATAAAAAACATGTTGTCTCTGATTTCTTCGATCTTCGAGATTGATATGGATTATGTGGGTGTCATCAATTCCCTGTTCCTTTAGCCATTGTGTAAAAAGAGTCGAAAGCAAAAAAGATTTGCCACATTTGCGAATGTCAGTCACAATTTTTGCCGAACCGATATGAGACTTTTCAGATATGTATCTCGCCTGATTATCATCCTTGCTGTTTTTGCGTGTGCATTTGCACACAATTGGCTAATGCAAGGTAGCACGTTTATTTTATATGAACAGATAGATAAACGCTATTTTGTCAGCCAAGAATACATATCCGTGATTCCAATTCGCTTATTTCACATAATTAATGAGGCGGAAGAAGCAAATGCTCAGATATGCCTTCCGGCATGCCAACCATGGATATAATACCATCAACTATTACTGCATAACGCACAGCTACGAATCCAAGAAGCTGCGAAGCAAAATCGGTTTTGTAGTTAAAGTCCTCAATCTCAGTTTGCTTGACATCCTCAAGAAGCTTTTCTATCTGGAAATCTGAAAAGGAAATCTTTTGACTATCCGTAACAGCTATATTTTCTTTTTCACCGGTAGCAACATTCTTGACGATGATTGCAGAAATATTCCCGTCGCTGTAATCTGCGATATACGCCTGCGGTTCGTTATCATCATAAGGTTCCGATGGGGTGAAAATCCATCGTCCGTCCGGCTTACCAGATGCATTAGACTGGAATTCAAGCTTGCCCGAGTGATTCCCAAAATTCGGGCGGAAATCCTCTATTATTTCGCCCCTTTTGATTACGCCGGCTTCAAGATTTAACAAAACTCTGCAATCATAGTGATCAGTGCTGATCCAAAGATCGTATGACTGAACTGCGCTATCCTGATAGTCTATATTTACACCGACTTTACCGGTATTATATGATGCGCCTCCACCGTGCATCAAAACATAGGACCATTTGCCGTCCTTTGAGTTATTTTCAAAATATCCGTTTACGTTGTAAGAGAGATATTGAAAATTTTCGGAAATGCTATCTTGCCACTCCTTTTCCTGCTCATACTTGAATGAACCATGAAATACTCTATTGTAGTCTGCATCCTCATAATACTCATACTCAGCTTGCCCGTGATACAACGGACCGGAATAAATATTCGATGCCTCTTCCAATTTATTTGGATTTCCGGCTGCCGAAACTTGAGATATGAATGCCAGTGCAATCCCGGCGAGAATTATTCGGGTCGTGAGCATAGGTTTATCTTTAAAATATTTCACTATTATTTTTCTGAATATAAGGAATATTCTGTCTGAGTTTGTTGATACATTCCTCTCTATCGCACATATCTATAGATTATAGATAAAATAGTAAGTATTTGTGCATTTTATGTAGGGCTGCACCATGGTGCAGCCGTCATAGCGACTGCTGACAACTAAATTGGCAGGATGCTCCAGAGAGCATCCCTACATGTCGGAATGCATATTTACTTTGTGTGAACTATAAAAAGGGATGTCGCTGGCCTGCATCCCTTGTTTTTTGCGGAATGACCGAGATTCGAACTCGGGAAACGCTTTTGACGTTTACACGCTTTCCAGGCGTGCCTCTTCAGCCACTCGAGCATCATTCCTTTTGTGGGGAACAAAGGTAGGGGTTTTGGCGGAGCTTTGCAAGGCTTGCCGCGAAATTTTATGATTTTTCGACTTAAAGGGGTGTCAGATTGCCCCGATCGAGAGTATGTCGTGCTCGAAGCTGTCGCGCTTGATAGCCCTGTTGCGCAGTTTGTTGCGGTAGGTGTAGATGGTGTAGACGCTGTAGTTCAGAATACGGGCTATGCGCGTGCTTTCCTCTATTCCGAGGCGCATGAAGGCGAGAATTCTCAGGTCGGTGTTGAGGCGCTCGCCGTCGCGCAGCTCGATCTGTTCTTCTGGCCGCAGCAGGGCGTTTACGTCGTCAACGAATGTCGGGTAGATGTGGAGGAAGGCGTCATCGAACATCTCATAGAATTCGCGGCTGTGTTCTTCGACGAATTTTCCGCTTTTGGTGAGTTTAAGAAGGTCGTCGGCTTTACCTGTCGATAGTTTTCGGTGGACTGTCTTTGAGAAGCTGCTGAGCTTGTCCATGTAGACCGAGCACAAGTTGAGGAACTGCGTCAGATATATTTCTTTGACGCGGTTTGCCGCCGACAGCCGCTCCTTCATTATGCTCAGATGGTGCATCTCTCGGCGAATCACCAGCAGTAGTGATGCGAGTCCGGCCAACAGAACGGCCATGGCGATAAGGATGCCGACGAGCATATGCCGGTTTCGTGCCTGGGCGATTTCGTGGGCGCTGGTTATGAGCGGCATTACCTCGCCTGTTTCGACAACGCGCATCGATGCGTGACAGTCGACGGCGTTTTTGAGAGCAACCGCGAGATATTCGTTTGCGCGTGAGATATCGTCGTTCTCATACATCATCATTCCGAGCTGCTGGAGCGATGTTATCTCGAGGGTGGCCGTCTTCAGATCGGCTATGGCTGATTTTGCGAGATATGTTATTACGGCATTGTTGTCGCCGCGGGCGCGGGCAATTCCCGATAGCATGTGGGCGGCACGGGCGAAGTGGTTGTCGGTTTCACCGGCGCTTTCGGCAACACTGCGCAGGATCTGTTCGGCTTTCTGGTAGTTCTGATGGTTATAATAGTATTCGCCGAGATTCAGACGCCAGTCGAGAGAGCCGTCGTCGGGCATCATGGCCAACCTGCGCCCCATGTCGTTCGACAGTTTCGAATATTGTTCGGAGATAGTCGGATAGCTTCGTGTGCATGTCGAGATGTAGCTGAACATCTGACGTCCGGCGGCAAGACGAAGGCGTGCTATCGCCGGCGACATATCTGTGGTGTCGATGCTGTTGAAGGTCTCTTCAGCCTGAGCCATGAAACCGGCAAGCGGCAGAAAAGTGGCATATCGGAGTTTTAAGACTGTCGCCAGACTGTCGTCTCCGAGATCACGGGCAATCATGGCGCCGTGCTCAAACATCCACAGGGCCGAATCGTTGTTGAAAGCTGTGTAGCCGTTGCCGAGCTCAAGCATTAGCCGTGCGGTCTCGCCGGTCGGGGGCGGCGAAACCGTAAGGCGTCGGCGCAGCGAGTCGAGATATGCCTGACGGACGGCTACGTAGCTGTCGCGCTTCTCGATTTCGCGGTCGAGCTGCGTCAGAGCCCTTTCCATATCCCCTTTCGAGAACTCGGCAGAAGAGGCTGAAAGGCCGAGCAATATCATCAATATGGCATAGATGAACTTCACCTTGCAAAGATACGAAAAATTCCGATGAACCTGAGGATATGACCTTTTTTAATTTGCAGACGTACATTACCGACATTTTGTCAGGGATAGCGGAATTTTGTAATTTTGCCGTATGATTACGACCACTACGAAATCGGTTTGCCGCAATCTGGCCGCATTGCTTTCGGCTCATGGTGTCAGGCGGGCCGTCGTGTCGCCCGGAAGCCGCAATGCTCCTTTGATTGTCGCGCTGAACCGTCAGCGCGATATTGCTCTGACCGAGGTTGTCGACGAGCGTTCGGCGGCTTTTGTGGCTCTCGGAATGGCCGCGCGTAGCGGCGAGCCTGTGGCGATCTGCTGCACGTCGGGCTCGGCGCTTCTCAACTATGCGCCGGCTCTCGCCGAGGCTTTCTACCGCCACGTTCCGCTGGTAGCCGTGTCGGCCGACCGCCCGTCGGAATGGATCGACCAGGCCGACTCTCAGACGATGCGCCAGTGCGGTGCTTTGTCTTCGGTTACGAAAAAATGTGTCGACATAGCCGTTGACACTTCTGATATTGTCAGTGACCGCCTTGTCAATGAGGCTGTTCTTTCGGCACTTCAGGAGCCGCGGGGCCCTGTCCATATTAATGTTCAGCTCGCGCCTCCTCTTGGCCGGATCGAAGAGGCCGAAGTCCGGCCCCGGGTGATTCGGATGATGGAACCCCGGGGCGACTTGCGGTATGAGCAGGTCAGAGCTCTTGGCGAAGAGCTTAACGACCGACGTATTCTGATTGTGGCCGGAGGATGCGCGCCTTCACCTCGTCTTCACAGAGCGTTGGGGCGAATGGCGTCGATGCCCGATGTCGTTGTCGTGGGCGAGCCGACGTCTAATCTCCATGTCCGCGGCCTTGTGGGGAATGTCGATTCTCTGCTGGCCTCGGTTGCGGATGACGTTGCCGAGTCGTTTTATCCCGATGTCGTCGTCTCGTTCGGACTCCCTGTCGTGTCGGCGCGCTTTAAAAACTGGCTGCGTGCCGCTCCCGAATCGATGGAGCATTGGACATTGGGATATGACAGCCTGACGGCCGACACGTTCCGTCATCTGACTATGCGGATAAATACCGATCCGGCCGTTTTCCTCTCGCAACTGGCCGGGGCTTTGAAATCAGGCGCGACAAACTATCGCGACTCTGTGGCCGAAGCTTATCTCTCGGCTGTCGGGAGGCGCAATGAACTGCTCGGCCGCATGCCGTGGGCAGATTTCATGGCCGTAGGCCGACTGTTGCGTCTGGCCGGCCGCAAGGGCTGGGATGTTGAACTGAGCAACGGCATGACTGTGCGTTACGCCGCACTGTTCGATAATTCCGGAATACACCGCATGTCGGCCAACCGCGGAATCAGCGGTATCGAAGGCTCGACTTCGACTGCCGTCGGGGCGGCTCTGGCGTCGCAACATCCGACGCTACTGATAACCGGCGACACGAGCGCATTCTACGACATAGCCGGGCTTGCCTCAACAGATCTTCCCTCAGGTTTCCGCATTGCCATAATCGACAATGGGGGCGGTAATATATTCCGTATCGTCGCCAACACACGGTCGCTTGACGAACGCGAACGATTTCTGGCGTGTCATAAACCGGTGGGTGTGTCGTGGGCCGACGTCGCGCGCTCATACGGTCTCGATTTCTTCGAGGCGTCGTCGTTTGTCGAGTTAGATAGCGTAGCCGCTGAATTTGCCGCGTCCGGGCGCCCCGCTATGCTTGTTGTCCATACCGACGGCCCTGAATCAGCAAAACTATACCAACAATATTTCAATAATCTTAAGCAATGAGAGAATGGAAAACCATCAAGGAGTATTCCGACATACTCTTTGAGCAATATGGCCGTATTGCCAAAATAACTATAAACCGTCCGCAGGTATACAACGCTTTCCGCCCCCAGACAAATCGCGAGATGCTCGACGCCATGGCTTATTGCCGTGAAGCGCAGGACATAGGGGCCATAATCCTCACCGGCGCCGGCGACAAGGCTTTCTGCTCCGGTGGCGATCAGAACGTGAAAGGTGTCGGCGGTTATGTCGACGAGAGCGGAACGCCGCGGCTCAATGTGCTCGATCTTCATAAAGCAATCCGTTCGATTCCCAAACCTGTCATCGCCATGGTCAACGGATATGCCATCGGCGGAGGCCACGTGCTCCACGTTGTATGCGATCTTACCATAGCCGCCGACAGCGCCCGCTTCGGTCAGACAGGGCCTAAGGTAGGCAGCTTCGATGCAGGTTTCGGATCAAGTTATCTGGCACGTTGCGTGGGTCAGAAAAAAGTGCGCGAGATCTGGTTCCTCTGCCGCCAGTATACGGCTGTAGAGGCCGAACAGATGGGAATGGTCAATAAGGTTGTTCCTCTCGAACGTCTCGAAGATGAGACTGTCGAATGGTGTGAGACCATTCTGAAGCGTTCTCCGATGGCTATCAGGATGATCAAGCGCGCTCTCAACGCCGAGCTCGACGGTCAGCGAGGACTTATGGAATTTGCCGGTGACGCCACTTTGCTCTATTATCTCATGGATGAGGCTCAGGAAGGCAAAAATGCATTCCTTGAGAAACGTGATCCCGACTTCGATCAGTTCCCCAAATTTCCGGGCTGATGGGCAGACGTGCCGCCTGGTGCCGCTACAGGCTTGATTTCCGTTTCGTAGCGCGGACGTCACGCGAGACGATGACATCGAAAGACACCTATTTTCTGAAACTCTGGGACGACACTGCCCCTGAGGTTTTCGGGATAGGGGAGTGTGGTCTTTTCCGCGGCCTCAGCGCCGACGACCGGCCTGACTATGAGCAGCGGCTCGACGCTCTATGCCGGGCCATAAACCGGGGCGAAGAACCCTCGACAGGAGGCTATTCATCTATTACCATGGGCTATGAGACAGCACTTGCCGACTTCGCGCGAGGTGGCCGTCGGATAGTCTTCGACAGCCCATGGGCTTATGGTGATGGTCAGCTGACGATAAACGGGCTCGTATGGATGGGCTCGCCCGACGAGATGCTGCGCCGTATCGACGAGAAACTGTCGTCGGGATTCCGCTGCCTGAAGATGAAAATCGGTGGCGTCGGTTTCGAAGATGAGCTGAAACTCATTGCCCATATCCGTTCGGCTTTCGGATCCGATTGCCTTACTCTTCGCGTCGATGCCAACGGCGCATTCAGTCCCGCCGATGCTCTCGACCGGCTCGATCGGCTTGCCCGGTTCGACATTCATTCTATCGAGCAGCCTGTGCGCGCCGGACAGACCGAAGAAATGGCCCGTATCTGTGGGGCGTCGCCTATACCTGTCGCCCTCGACGAAGAGCTTATAGGCATTGATGACGACCGCGACAAGATCCGGCTGCTATCAACCGTCAGACCCCGGTATATCATTCTTAAGCCGACGCTTGCCGGTGGCTTTGCGTCATCGATGGCATGGATCGAGGCTGCGGAAGCTCTCGGCATAGGATGGTGGATTACGTCGGCTCTCGAATCGAATATCGGCCTGAACGCGATAGCCCAGTGGGCAGCGTCGCTCGATGTCGAAATGCCTCAGGGACTCGGCACCGGCCAGCTTTATCATAACAATATCGTTTCGCCGCTCCGGCTTGACGGTGACCGTCTCTACAGTGACCCCGACGGCCGCTGGGAAATACCTCAGCTTCAATGGATAGAACCCTGATCCACGGCGCCGGCGCGTTTCTTGACCTTTGGGACGACGAGTCGCCGGTGATCGAGGCGCACACAAGCGGCTCGACCGGCGTCCCTAAGGTGATTTGGCTTCCCAAAGAACAGATGCGACGGTCGGCGCAGGCCACAAACTCCTTTTTCGGCATCGACAGCCGTTCGACGCTCGTCTGTCCTCTGTCGGTCGACTATATAGCAGGCAAGATGATGGTTGTCAGAGCCATAGAGGCAGGCGCAGAGCTGTGGATGCTCACCCCACATCGCGAGAGTATTCTTTCAGAGTTGCCAGACTCGGTCGAGACAATTGATCTTCTTCCTATTGTGCCAGCCCAGCTCGAACCTCTTCTGCGCAGCGACAGGGCCGCGCGCGTGAAGAATGTCATTATCGGCGGATCGCCAATGACCGACTCTCAGGAGGCTATGGCTGCGGATGCGCCTTTTGCGGCTTTCGCCACTTACGGAATGACAGAGACATGCAGCCATGTGGCTTTGCGCCGGATAGGCCATGACGGACAGTGGTTTACTCCTATGCCGGGCGTCAGGACTGCTTTGGACGGCCGCGGCTGTCTTATTGTCGACGGCATGGTCACCAACGATATTGTCGAGTTGCGCGGCGACGGACGGTTCCGCTGGCTCGGACGTGCCGACAATGTAATCATTACCGGCGGCCTGAAAGTTGCGCCCGAAGAGATGGAACGGCTGATCTCCGGCGGGATGGCGGTGGTTTCAGACGCGCGTTTCTATCTGACCTCGCGTTCGTCAGAATTGTGGGGAGAAGAAGTAGTGATGGTTGTTGATCGCGAAGTTGACCGCTCAGCGGTCGACTCTATTTGCCGTCGTCTGCTTCCGCGACATGCCGTTCCGAAAGATGTTATCGTGGATCCCGGCATGGAATTTACAGCTTCGGGCAAACTGCGGCGCAGGCGCCTTTGACTGTTCAGCGGTAGTTGATTGTCCGCGTCTCTGAAATCTTGACGGCATCGTTGGCGTCGGTGCCTATTGTCATAACCCGGTGTGTCCAGTTCCCGCGTTCGTCGAAGGCCGCGTAAGAGATTTTCACGGCGCATTTCTTTTCGTTGTCGCCGGTCGCGCGCGTAACGGCCACTCCCGAGGCATTCCCGTTAGCCATCGCTATATCGTCGGCTCCGTTTGTGCCGGCGCCGAGAAAGCTGACTCGCGTGGGATAGTCGCCGGTGAAGAAGACGCTGTAGGAATTGTCGCCGAGCCTGATGGAATTGACGCGGTTGCCGCTGTCAGAAGTGACATCAGCCATCAGCGGTTCGTCGAAAGAACCGAAATTCAGATCGCGGTTCACCCATCGCCCGCTGTTGTCGAATATGATTGTGCGTCCGTTGAAAAGCCTGCGCAGATAGGGCACACAGCTGTCGTCGGCCGAGAGGCGG
>OGQN01000468.1_pt1 | contig 37216 bp, 32 predicted proteins | sample 1553231 | NCBI WGS metagenome assembly OGQN01 (sample SAMEA2579950, study PRJEB22360) | human gut metagenome | biome: human gut; feature: human-associated habitat; material: faeces | place: Denmark | collected 2008/2010 | reverse complement strand
GTATTGCAGCCAATGAGTCCATGAGCGAATGGAAACCATCTTCTCCCAGCATGGCCGCGGCATCGAAGGGGATGTCTTCAGAGGCCGTAATAGCCGGATCGCAGCCGGGCATATCCTCGCCCATTGCGGGTACGGGTTCCGGGTGCATATTGGACAGTATCTCACGAACCAGTTGCTCCACTGTTTGCCGGTCTATCCTTGGCGCAGCCGCGGCCTCCGGTGTTTCCGGGCAATTCATATAGTGGGTCACGGCGTTGACCAGGAACTGTGCCTTGCGCCGACCCTGCTCGTTCAAGATCGCGGCTACCTGCTGGTGGCTTGGGTCACCGGCATTAAATTGGACGGTAAATCTGAAGGAATCCTTCTTTTCGCCCATATGGATCACCTACTCGTCTTCGTAGCCGCATACAAGAGACCGTACCCGGCAGCGTTGGCGCCGATCTCCTCCACAAAGATGGCTGTACCGACCTTACCGGACTTTTCGATCTGTTTCCGAAGCAGCAGAGAGCCGCCGCCCACAAAAATAACCTTGCCGGTACGCAGCTCGATCTTCCGCTCCCGCAGAGTACGGAAAAGGTCCGCCACGAAGGACTCCGCGCCGCGCTCTACCAGTGTTTGGATCTCACTGCCGTACTCTGTACTGCAACCTGTGAGAATGGAGTCAATGTCCGTTTCCTCCAGCAGCAGATCATGGTCGGCACGAATCTTGGACAGCAATCGGTTATAGAGTGTAATGACGCCGTTTTCCAGCGAATCGCAGGAAGCCCAGTCTGCTGCGCCATAGCGCAGGGAGAGGTAATCGGCAGTAAAACCGCCTATGTCGATCACAGTGGCCTTGGCAACCGTGCCGAGCTGGAGCCGCTTGAACACCGGAGCCGTAGCTGCCAGCGCCTGTGGGAAGCAGACCGCCTCCGTGATACAGATGGAGTATTTCCTCCCATTGAATTCAAACCCGATCACACCGCGGTTCAGGAAATACTGGGCAAAGCGTTTATACTGCGTTCCATAGTGCGCAGGCGGCAGCCCAACGGCAAGCTGAATGTTCATCAGCCGGTCCGGGACATACTGGCCCGCCGTGTTGATCTCGTAAGCGATGGCGAACAACGTCAGGATAAAAAATCGGTCGTCCTCTGTTTTATCCCGGGTATAGGGGATTCGCTGGTCGGAGAGCGTGTAGTATTTTCCCCGATAAAATAGAATGTTGTCACCGAAAGGGGGACGGGTATCGCTCTCTACCAGTCCGGATGTAAATACCCGACTGGCCGTTTTAATTTGTTTATTTCCGTGGTCTACACAGACTAACATAAGATCAGCTCCTTCTCTTTTTTTGTGCTTATACTGTGTTTATACGACTTTAATACGCATTACTGCAACAGATAGGAAAAAAACAGACGTGGAAATCTCCACGTCTGTTTTATACATATTTGTCAGAACTTCTTTAATTCCCTCAAAGAATTTTGGAGCGCATTGAAGATATTGAACCGGCTGGTCGATCAGCTATCTTTCTCCATCGTCAATCAGAAGAAGATCGTCCCGTGTTGCGGCATGATTGCGTAGCTCATCCGAGAAGCCGGAGATGCTGAACAGGACGTACCACACTTTTCGCCGGTCCCGCTCCCATGCGACATCGCAGGCCTTAGTTTCCAACGCATGAAGGACATTAAGACCAACTGGCTCTTTCCAGTACTTGCACTCTCCCAGAATCAGGTTCTTGCCCTCCGGATCAAGAGCTGCAATGTCGATCTCATTCTTGGCATCCCAATACCCGCCCAGCTTGGAGAACTGGAACGGCCATGTGTTATTAACATTCAATTCCCACATCCGCTCCTCACAGATGTCCTCATATACGAAGCCAATGTGGCTGGTAGTGAGGCCCCTGCGGATCTTATCCATCACGATACCGCTATGCCCGCTTTCGATAAAGCTCATATTGGGATAGATAAACGCGAACCAAAACCGCAGATAGTTATCCTTGATCTTGTAAAGGCCTCGCTTGCTCTTTTCGGGATTTTCCTCTGTGACAGGCACCTTTCGTTCCAGAATATCCAGATCCATCAAGGTCTTCAGGTACTTGGTCAGGTTCGTTGACTTGACCTCCAACACAGCGGCAATCGCGGAAAGCTTGTGATTTCCGGCTGCGATCGCCTTGATAATGGAAAAGTAACTGCCGACTTCACTGACCTCCTGCTGCAGCAAAAAATGCGGTTCATCATAGAGATAGCCGGAGCGGTTCAGTACGCATTTCTGGATAGCACGATAGATATCGCTACTCTCCGAAAATAACTCGATATACTTGGGGACACCGCCTGTAACAGAGTATAGCTCAATGAGTTCTCTGCGGGTTTTGCCAGGGAAAAACTCATGGTAATAGGCGAACGGGATCTGCTTGAGCCGGATCTGCGCGGTTCGTCTTCCGTATAAAGGGCTGCCGTAGGCCAGTGTCTGAGACTCCATCATGGAAATCAGAGAGCCGCAAAGAATGACCATAACAGACTGGTTCTTTAATATCTCTTCCCATATCCGCTGGAAAATGGAAGGGAACGCAGGCTCCGCTTTGCCCAGATACTGAAATTCATCCAGTACGATAACGGGCTTGCTGTCATGCTTGGCATCCATGATTGATTTGAATATCACGTCCCAGCTTTTGACATCTGCATTACGCAGAAGATCGCTATCAATAAATTCTGCTGCCTTCTCCTTGAATGCCGCTCGGTTTTGCGCTTCGGACTCTTCACTTGCAAGGAAAAACAGGGCATTTTTATCCCGAATAAATTCGGATATCAGCGTAGTTTTTCCTACTCGCCGACGCCCATACAGTACGACAAGTGCGCTGCCATTCCGCTCATACTCACTTTGCAGCGTCTCCATCTCCTGCTGCCGATCAACAAATTGCTTCATAAGCTCACCGCCTCCATAAAGTATTATACCGCAAATTATAATAATTTCAATTATAACTTTTCGGATTTTCTATAAAATCTGGCGGCAGCATGAGCGACAGCTTTTCAAGCGATATGACGAAATGATTCTCGAAGTATTCATCACGATACCATGCCTCATAGCGGTCAATGCCATATTCTTCTTCCAGTACGTCCCTATCTGCCCAATCCTTTACGCAGCCATCCTGTTGTTCCTCCCGGACACTTTGCAGTAGGGCAAAACGTCCGGCATCGTAGTCGGCGTATAGCTCAGTGAAGCTGCTGGAATCCAGATTCGTCGTGCAGTGTGTGGTAAGCAGGTAAAGCTCGCAGGCCTTACACTCCTTTGGGTCAGCCGAGATCACCCGAACCATCTCTGGTGCCATGATAACCACATCCAGCGTGATCTCGTCGAGCTTCTTAGGCGATTGATATAGTTCTGTGAAGCGTTGCTCCAGCTCTTGGATCTCTTCTTGAAACAGAGGTGGTTCAAAACAGCAATAGATGTCAGGCGTATCATTCTCTGTCTCTCGGTCAGATCCGTCACGGATCTCCGTGATGGTGCCATAAAGGCCACGATATTCACTTGCCTCTGCTGCCATGACAGCGGCACCGACAGTGTAGGTCATGCCGTTGTATGTATAGCGCATACCCTCTTGGTTGATGATCATTTCATGTCCTCCTGATTATATTCCTCCCAGCCTTCCATGCAGTTGGTGCGTGCGCGATCAGCATCGAAGCACTGGCAGCGCGTATAGCCTTCTTCCGTTTTGAAGAAAAAGCACGGGGCAAGCCCATCGTCTATCTCTACTACGGACTTGGCTTTGACCTCTATGCCTAACAGCTCCGTATCCTTCTGTGTGAGCAGCTTTAGCCAAAACTCCCGCGGGGAGAGCGTGGAAGTTCCCTCATATGCCATTGCATAGCGGCTTGCCGTGGGCAGCGGTGTGAATGCAAAGCCCTGATGCAGCACATTGTCCAACATATACGTTTCCGAGCTGCGGTAATAGTAGATCCGCAGCGTGTTCGGCACTTTCCGCTTCGGGCACCATTCCGGTGCCCGTCTGTTCAGATCACGGCTTTTAAGATGCCTGGCTCTCTTCGGCAGGGTGCAATAGCTTTCGCCAAAGTGCATCATGAGTCCCTTTGACTTCTGGGGAGCGGGGATCGCATGGTAATACCGTTCCGGGCAATTCCGACAGGTATACTCCTGCGGGGCAGATTCTCTTTTCATGTTTATACTCCTTATTGACTTATATTTGAGGCCCCGGAAATCATCCGGGGCCTCTGACTTATGGGCGCAGTGTAAAGCGGTTTTCGCCCGTAAATGCACTTTGCAGGCGTCTTACTTCCGCCTCCAGTGCCGCTATGATCTGTTCTACCTGTTCCGGCGTGTAATCGTAACACACACGGCTTGCACAATTAGAAAGCGAATGGATAGCGTCTACGGCTCGTTGTGTGCGCTGTTCAGCCACACGCACGAACCGTTCCGCCTTGGTTTCTCTTTGCCTCAATGCTCGCTACCTCCTTTACGCAATTTCCTGTTCGCCCCAGCGAATGCTGAAATGGCCGTCTTCATCTATGTCGCGGTATAACAGTAGCGATGTGAGATCGTAGTCCACTCCAAATCGTTCGTAAATATCATCCATATCTGCTTCGTCGCCCTTCATGAAGAGATTGAGCTTCTCTTTTGCCAATATCATCTGCATCAGGTTGGACTCAATGCTCTGTGCATAGGTCAGGAAATAGATGTCCTTCCAGTCAACGGAATTAAAGCGGATGAAGCGCATGTAAAACTGGCTCATGCGGGAGTTGTTATAGTGCAGCTCCGGGATGATGACTTTGTTGACGAACTCGAAGTTGACTGAACTGGGCAAGCTCTGCTGCGTACACAGCAGGATGCCGTTTCCGCTCTCGCGGAGTGTTTGCCGTAATGCCCTGCGTTTCGCAAAGGTAGTCGTCGCGCCGGTCACAATGAAAAGTGGCCGGTTGGGAAACGCTTCCCGCAGGGCTGCCGCATAGGCGTCCAGCACCACGGTATGGCGGACGCCTATGGCCACGATCTCTTCTGCCCAGCTGCCGGTAAGCTGGATCGTTCTCCGCAGCTTCCCGGGAAGCTCGCCGCTATACTCCGAAACCGTATTAGGCGCGGCACTGATCCGCAGCAAAAGCGTGATCTGCTGGATGATCCGCAGCATGGCGTCTTTCCTCGCGTTATTCGTTGAGGTGAAATAGTTCTGGCGCATGGTATGGAACTCCTTGACCGCCTGTACCCATACGGCCTTCTCCTCCGCTGAAAACGGAATGAGCTCTTGATGGATACGTTTGATGTCCTTCCCGGTGACCTCCTCAAAGGTACGGGTGATCACTGTCTTGGCGAGGATATCGCGCAGAATATCTGCATTGTAGATGTCCTGTGTGCGCTGTCCGACACCAAATACGGTGATCTTCTCCGGCAGATGTGAATTGGCAAACAGCGTGTAGCCACGACGATAGGCCGGGATCGGTTGACCGTACCACGGGTTAGTCTCTCGTGTCGCCGTGCCGTCCTTATCATAGTGATAGATGGTGTGGCAGCAGGATAGCATATTGATGGAATTGTTATAAAGCAATTCCATCTGCGGTGCGAACTCAGAGATGTTGTTCCGGGTACTGGTTCCTGTGGTCAGCAGCTTTGACTGGCATCGTCTGAAGCAGGACAGCACCGCCTTGGCACGGCTGCTGTACGGATTGCATATCTCATCGCTTTCATCCAGTACAAGACAGGTCTTGCGGCTATGGATCTTCAGCCATTTTTTGATCTGCCTGCGATACTTGCACAGCGCATTAAAGGTCATCAGCACAAAGTCGCCGGGCTTGATCCGCTCCAGATCCCTCAGCCGTTCCACGAACACATACGACACGTCATAGTTGGGCAGCACCACATTCCAGTTATTGCGGATAGAGATGGCCGATGAAATGACCCAGGTGTTACGATACCCTTGTCTGTCCATGCGGTATTTCCCATAGGCAATGCCAGCCAGCGTCTTACCGGAACCCTGTTCCCATTGCAGCAGCGTATAGCGCTTTTGCAGAGCAAGATTCAGGTCGTGGAGTTGGGTATCGTTCAGCAGGATCTCCTCCTCGTTCTCAGCATCCCATAACCAGAAATCATCCAACCATTTCCCAATTCCCGTGTCCGGGGTCATTTCCTGAAAAGGCTGGCTCTGGATCAGGTATTCATGCCGCTTTTTACGCAGCAGCCGTTCGTAACCGGGGAGTGTTTCACCGCGCAGCACTGCTTCACAGACCGGGATAGGTTGGCGCAGCTCTTCACTCATGCGGCGTCGCACTGCGGCACTATACCCTTTATAGGCGAATGAATAATCCCGCTTGACAAGGTGGATCTCATCACGTTCCGGCTGCCGGTTCTGACGTCTGAGTGTCTGACGAAGATAATGCAGTACCTTCGCCTCGGTCAACCGCCGTTTGCACCATTCCTCATATCGCATCTCTGGCGGCTGTGTCTCCGTATAGAACCGATGCAGATACGCGCAGCATTGGGCATACCGATCCTTCAGGGACGGATGTATCCTGATTTGGTACAGCGTCTTCTCTACCGTATAAGTAAACGATGCAGAGGTTTGACGCTCCTTTGCCAGTTCCCGCAGGATCTTGGCGCGATTTTCCTTCAGCATGGCCTTTGGCATTTGCAGCAGCGACATGTGGATCGCTTGTGCTGCACCAGCATAGATGCCGCCGGAAAGATCGTTATCCATTCCTGTGTGATAGCGAGCCGGTGTTTCGGAATCCGCGCCCTTCTTCTGCCAGAACTGCAGCTTTATTGGGAAGCGCGAAACACCCATCTGCGCAAAGGTATCATCCGGCAACAGGATCTGACCAAGAAACCGGAATTGTGCCTCCATCTTCCGAATCATTGAGCTGTCCGAAAACGAGTCGGCCAGAAATGAGTTGGGTACGATTAAAGCCAGGATTCCCAGTGGCTTCAAGAATTGGGCAGCCTTCAAGCAATAGTAGAGTTGCGATAGATACTCCTTTCCATTCTCAGCCATCCATTGCAGGTTGAAGGGCGGGTTGCCTACCACATAATCAAAGCGTACCTGCGGCATATAATTGCGAATATCCTTATTAACCAGATTGGCCTCTGGATAAAGATATGACGCCACCTTGAATGCCTTGGTGTCCAATTCACAGCCATAGACATTGGCTTCCACCGGCATTACGTTGAAGAAGTTCCCCATTCCGCAGGTGAGATCCGCCACCAGATCATCCCTTTCTAGCTGAAGACAGTCAACTACGAATTGACACAGGGCGGGCGGTGTAAAGAACTGGCCGTTTTCCAGTTCTTTTTTTGCCTCACTGTATGTATGGTAGCTCCGATAGTTCTTCCGGGAAAGCCCGTGCAGGCCTCCATCCCCTGTATAACCCTGAAAAATATCCTGCTTCGTGATACCATACGCTTCGCAGCAGTTGTTGTCGATCAGGTACAGGAGCTTTTCGTTAACTGCTCTGCGACTGCTCTGGGGGATCGATTCTGTCGAGGGTGTATACTTCATGACGACACCTCAGCATGAATAGTCAAGATACGTTTCGGCAAACTCCTTTGCAATAGATGCCGTCTTAAACTTCAGATCCACGCGCCCGTTTTTGAACATGCGCAGTTGTACGAGCTTCTGGCAGGTTGGAAACTGGAACTGCGATGTGGATACGTCAGAGTACCCCAGCAGCTCGGAAAAGCCTGCGGGAAAGCGCCCAAATGTATTGGTCTCATAGTGTGCTACAGCGGTAAAAATGTCCTGCATACGTTCTGCAAGCCTCCACTCTTCATGGCCCCATCGTTCATCGCAACTGCAAAAGTATCCGCCAAAACGAAGCGTATCTCCTTTTCTATCGTAACCGGCATTGCTATTACTCCAATATGCCGCCTTATGGCATTTGGTACGCAGCTCCTGAAAAGCACGTTCTACGAAGCTGAGTCCGTCCAGCTGTATAAACATCTGGTCAACCACATCTTCATAGTGCAGCGCAAGAGCCCGCAGATTACGATGATACTCTTTGCTCGTATCCATATCGCACCTATACGGGTCCGGCTCTGCGGGGATCAGATGCTCTTTGATGGCATCCGTTGAGATCGTTACGCTATATTTCTCATTGAAATGCTGTGTGAGCTCAGAGATGAACCTACTGTGGAACTTCTCCATTTCTCGGTTCAGATCCGTTATCCCGAACCGGTAATTGCTTCCAAAGTAGGGCAGCGACCCATCCTGCCCTATGCCGAGCAGGTCTCTTTGCGCCTGAATCGCTTTTTTCCACTGTTGGCGTATTTCACGGAGCGCACGGCAGGATTCATCATACGCCTGTTGCTGGGTTTCGCAGAACATCAGGTCATCCTCCGGCAGGCGGGAATCCGCCTTGATCTCAACTTGCTCCAATTTATCGAGTAATCCCATAATTAAAAGTCCTCCTACAAAAACAAAAGCACCGCTGAACTGTCGTAAACAATTCAGCGGTGCTTCTCCGCATTTATTTCTTATTGTGCTGCTTCGATTAACACGTTTGGTATCGGGGGAAGGTGCATAGATTTACACTGGGCTTTACTGTCGCATAAATCGGTATGTTAGCTTCCTTCGATCCCATTATACCCATTATACTGGGAGATGGGGGTATAGGGGGGCGGCATTTTTTGCCGCCCTCCTATACCATTCGTCATACTATGCGCACATCGCTTCCGGCAGTTCCATCACAAAAGGGTACGTTTCCAAGGACACATGATACATGGAGTTCATGGTCTCAAAAACGGCCTTTCGGTCAGTGAGAGATTGGATACGGACGACCCGTGAGGTGCAGACCAGACCGCTATGATGGCGTATCCATGCACGGCTGCCCTCGCAGAGCGGCGCTGCCAACCGGCCGGTAAGAATGACCTGCTTCTTATTCATTTTCTTTCTCCTTCCTTCGACCTGTGTGGTCGTGAAAAGCGCGATCATTATCCGAATCGAAAAACAGCTTGCGAATGATCTAATAGGCGCACTTGAGAATACTCCGCACCATGTGCACGGTGGTATTCTCCCTCTGCGCGATCTCCCGCGTACCGTAGCCATCTGCCTTGAGCCGCAGTACGTTCATATCACGGCGGGGCATATGCCGGCCCAGATCGTGGAACAGCAGGCCGATCTCCATCTCCAGAAAGCTCTCATCCGCTGCGGAGAGCATATCGGACAGAGACAGGCCGGCATCGTCCATAACAGCATTGAGGCTGACCGTCGGTGCTGCACGCTTGGTAGATGCCTGATGGCGGAAGTGGTCTGCCAGGCGGCTCTCCATCTTGCGCCATGCAATGGTGGCGAAGCTGAAACGGCTGGACTCACCCTGCGTGGTATAGTCCATGACTGCCTGCAAGTAGCCAAAGACCACCACATCGTAATACTCATCCTCCGGCAGCTTCTTCTCATTGAGAAAAGCATAGACCAGATTGTGATGCTCCTCCGCAAATAACTGCTGCGCCGGGGTCATGGGGGTATTTTCATTCATTACAGTTCCTCCTATATGCCGGGAGCCGCAGCCTGTGTTTTACACAGACTGCGGCTCTTCACATGTTTCAGATCCCTATAAGGTCTGATAGGTTCATTTAGTGGGGAAGCTCCTCACGCTCGCCATCGATCACATCCGCACCGGAAATGCAGAAATGCTGGCCGCTGTCGGCAACAGCATACTCGGTGTTTGCGGTGGCATACTGGTCCTCCTCACCCTCACGGGCGGCAGACAGCTCCGCACGGTTCTTCAGCATCTCCTTCGCCTGCTGGCGGAACGACTCTACAAAGGCGCGGAACTCGCCCACCTGTTCAGGCTGGAGATCTTCCACCTTACGGAAGGTCGCCACGCTGTAGGTGTTGTTGCCGTTGTCCACGCGCTTCAAGCCGATCTGCACCACGCTGCTCCATGCCGGACGGCGCCGGGCCACAAATGCGGCGTTCATGAAATCATTGAACGGTCGCAGGCTGGTAGGAGGCAGGGAGAGCTGCAGCGGGATATAGTCACCGTCCTGCAGAAGATACAGAATACGCATATTCTTGCAGGCCTTCCCCTTTCCGTCTGTTGCCGTCCCGTAACGGTTCAGCTCGCAGGCAGCACAGGCACCACCGGGCGTACCGTAGCCCTGCTTTCCGTCCACGGTGGAGCACAGAGGGACGGTGTTATCATCGTATTCACAGCCCTCGGGCCAATACGCGCCACTGGCATGGTGATACAGGATAACGCCCTGCAGAAAACGGGTATACTCCGGATTCTCCGGGTCGCCGGTAGGCATCTCGAATTGCAGTGCGCCGCCGGACGGGATCTTGACCTTGGGGAATGAGAGCGTCAAGCCCTCCATATCGTCGGCAAGATCATCGTTGCCGAAATCAAGGCCGGCCATGGTGGGAAGGTTGAATGCACTGGCAGTTGCCATCGTAGTAGTTTCAGGATAACTCATTTTTTGATCCTCCATTTTATCTTTTTTGTTTTTTCACATTACGCCGCGGATACCTGATTCAGCCGCGACCACACACTTCTGGGCATTGCCAGAATGTTGTAGCCGATGATCTCCAGATCCGAGGCGCGGTCATAGCTGCTTACGTCTTGACTGTACCGTGTTACCGCATTGGAAAGACCGTACAGGCTCAGGTCATGGCCTTCGATCAGATGTTGCAGGATGCCCTCACCCTCCGAGTCCGTAAGGCCGAACTGTCTGCTGGCCAGCTTCACAACGCCGGGTACATCTGCGGTGTTCATGGGGACGGCCGCAGCCTCCCGCATCATGCCCACCACCTGAGCGAACCGCGCTTCCTCTGCGGCAGCACGGACAGTGTCCTGCACCTTCAGCAGAAAAGCGTGATCGTCTGCAGCCAGCGTCTTTTCGGAATAGAGCTGGAAGTTCTCCTCCGCATCCGTTGCCCGGCCAATATGGTTGCGCTTTGTGGCGGCATCGTTGACCACCATACCGTTGCTGCATACCAATCGGTAGATCAGAGGCTGGATGTTGACAGAGCCTAAGCCCACCTCGCTATTGCTGATGACCACACCGGCCTGCACTGTGTCACCCGGCGTCACATCCTCCTGTAAACGGGGATTGACCGCCTTGATATACATGCGGGAGTCGGTGATCTGGCAGCTCTCGATGCGCACATCGGGGATCTCCGCCAGGATGGGCAGCACCGCTGAGGCGATACTGTAGTTGTCCATACGCAGATAACGATTGCTGAGGTAGGCGCGTGCCTTACCGTCCAGCACACGGATCATGCGCTGGGCAGGTGTCCGCTCCAGCCATGTGTTGACATTGTGTGCCAGTAGTCCGGGGTCTTCGCTGCGCATTCGCTCATAGTACTTGGCAGGGATACTCAGATGCGTACCGATCTGCCGGTGGGCGATGTCCCCGATCTCCAGCGGTTCGATACGGTCTGCGCCGTCACTGTCCAGCACGCGAAGTGTCAGATCGGGACCATAGCTTTCCAGACGAAGATTGCCGGTATTGACCACATAATCCTCTTTGGCGCTCTGCTGCCGGGTGATCTCCGCGGCAAGCTGCTCCAGGGTTAAGCCTGTTTTCATGGCAGCACCCTCCTTACCAGTTCAGCGCGATGGCATCATCCGTCATGCTGGCGGCGATGCCCTCACGCTCGAACACCTTCAGGAGCCGGGGCCAGTAATGCTTCTCCGGCAGGCTTTTGAATGAGGTCTGCGCTTTCTCTACGTCACCCTGACGGATGCAGATGTCACCGTTGTCCTTGATGACAAGGCTGCTATAGCCACGGGAGTTGAGGTCGTAGATCAGATCATCCAGAACCTTGCGTCCCTGCTGCTCGAACCAGACCTGCGGATCGATCTCACGGGGCGGAGCAGGCAGCTTCTCGGAGGTGCCGTTCTCCGCCGCACTCTGTACCACAGGTGTGACCTTCAGCAGTGAGCAGGAGAAGTTGGCCTTTTGGTCAAAGGTCACCTCCGCCTGATCATAGTCGGGAATACCAGAGATGGTGATACGGCCTGTACCGCCGTGAAGGATCAGCTTCTCCGGCTCTGGGCTGCGCCACTCCCATGTGGCATCCGGATACACTGCTTTCAAATATGCGGAGATCCGGTGGTTAACATGGCGGAGCAGCAGTGGGCCGAAGCCATCCTCCTCTTCCACAGACAGTGCGCGAAGACTCTGGCGCTGTACGTCATAGGCTGCTCTGCGGGCGGCGCGCCGCTTTTCGTTTTCCTGTTCCTGTATATAAGGGAACACGAATGCGGCCGTGACCCAAATCGCCCAAATGGTAAATGCGGCTGTCAGAAGCCAGATCTGCGTGTCGCTGCGTACAAACGCAACGATGGCCAGAACGGCTGCGATAAGGACAGATACGCCAGACCAGATGGACTTCTTCTTATTCATGCTTTGCACATCCTTTCCTTTTCGTGATGAAAACAAAAAAGAGGAGCTGCCACGCATCCTTTTGATACATGACAGCTCCTCTTATGCCCGGCATCCTATCCGGGCAAGGGTTCTCGTTCTCCGTCGATCTCCGGTACCTGTTCAGGCACTTTCGTGTCATAGGGCTGGAGATACCGCCATCGCAGCGCGATGACCTTCAGACGCTTATCCCGCGTCCAACCATCCCGTTTCAGATAGTCCTCCAGCTCCAGTGTGCCTTCCACACTGATCAGCGCACCGCGGCACAAGCCTCTTTTGGCGAACTGTGAGGCAATAGTCCCAAAGGCAACGACCTGATAATACTGCGTTCTTGCGTAAGCCCCCTTACCGGTACGCTCCGCAAGGTCGAACCGTAGATAGGGCCGATTATTGGCGCTGATCTTCAGTTCAATATCATCCGATACAATACGGCCAACGACGGATATGTTTGCCATTACACTCCTTTCTGCCTTACGGCTTAAATATCTATAATAAAAAGTGCCGGCATACAGCATCAGCAATAAGCCAAAGCTGTCATGTCGGCACTAAACTACAATCTTAACAAACGTGTGCGATCCGAAAGGTATTCGGAAACCCTGAATAGGCGATGCACAAAGAACAACTACAAGTGCATTGTAGCACTATATATTGCGATTGTCAAGAGTTGCAAACCTACATATAGATATTTATTGAAACACACGAGAATCAATGATGTGCTGCAGCGCAGTGATTGCGGTGGAATATGACACGTCTTCAAAAAGGAGTGCGGATGTAATCTGCTCATAGTCACTCCTATATGCATCGGAGTCAACGATCTGCCGAAGGAGATTCCTTGATTCGGATTACACTATAATCAACGCACCGTGTCAATATTGCTATAATCCGACGCCGCCTCAAGCCCAAGAAAGCCATCGGTCGGGAGAGCTTCGTCTATGAAGCTGCCGCCAGTCTGTACCTGTGCAGGAGATTTATGTGCAGAGGATTTAAAATAGAAACGATATCGGCGGCCAACCTCTATCTTGTCCTGCCTGGGCAGTACAAGTGTCCTTTCACGCTCCTGACTGTCTATGATCCGGATATTGCGGTACTTGCGGAGCGGCGTCTGTGTGATGGCAATGCAGATGCCATCAATGTCCGTGTAGTGCCCGGCGATAATTAGGCGGTAGATTTCTGCCGTTTTAAAAGCAAGTCCTATGGCGAGGATGCCGCTGAGCAGAGCTGTAACGGTATCGAGGGAAAAGAAAATGGCTGCCAGCCCTACAAGGAAGAAAGCCGCCCCTGCCAACGCGGTGAGGAGCAGCTTTCTTCTCAGAGGCAGCGGTGCTGTCCTGAGCTTGTCCATCATGACAGCCTCTCAAAGATGATCTGACGGCGCAGATAGAGGTTTGCCACAGCCTGCAGCACGGGGCGGCAGCAGACGAAGGGCCTGACCATATCCGCGATATTGTCGCTGGTGGTGGTATCGTCTGCATACAGGGCGTCCATCAGCTGCAAATCAGAGTGGATCGTATGGATGTCATACTCCACACACTTGATCAGTTCTGCCGTGGATAAGAGTGCCTGACGGGACAGACGATAAACCCGCCGTTCGTTTGCGCTGCGCCGCTCCTTGCGAAACAGCTTCCTGGTAACCGCAAAAGGGACATGGCCGAAAACCGTCAGCTTGATAAACGAGATCAGCCGCAGCAGCAGACTGTCTGAGATCGGCACCACGTAAAGCCCTGACAACAGAGCATACAGTGCATCCTCATCGGTTTCGCCGCAGCCCTCCACCACCAGTCCGCGCTGCATCAGTCGGCGCATACAGTCGGAGATACTGCGCTGGGGTCTGATGCCGCTGGCTTTCAGCTTGGCAGAATAAGCATCCTCAAGGGATCCGGCGTCCATGATCTGCCAGTTCAGCGCAGCCCAAAGGATCATCTCCTGGATGTCCAATGCATATTCCCGGTTGTTGATGATGACCATAGGGCAGGTCATATCGCCCATGCGGCCTTTGCGCTCGAATCGGCCGACGGCAGTATAGTATTTCTGCATGAATTTCACCTCACATTTTTCACGAAGCCTTGGAGCTTTTCTTCAACGGCTCATATTCAAGGCTATTCAAAAACTCCGCGTTATTCCTCAGCCGCTCGGCGGCTCTATGTACGGCCGCACCCAAATAGTTGGCCTTGATGCCATAGTGGGCAGCAATGTCCGTATTGCTCAGGCCGATAAATTTCAGCTGCATCGCCTCGATACCCAGCCGTGCGACACCGTTGTATTGCTGCTTCGCGCTTTCCAGAAGCGATAACGCATCTACCTCAGCCAACTGCTCCTGAAGACTGCGGATGCCGGAGGCCATGGCACGGTGATTGTCAGCCTCCGTGTCAAAGATCTCCGATACAGGAAAGCTGCGCAGCTCCTTGCTGTGCTGCAGCCGGCAATAGGTACGCAGACCGTTCTCAACGACCCTCTGAGCATAGGTAGAAAAGCTGGCGCCGCCGTCCGGGTCATACGTCACTGCGGCCTTGCAAAGCCAAATGCAGCCCTCTTGAAACAAATCGTCATAGCCGAAACCATAGCGCTGCTCATTGACCTGAATGCTGGTACGGATGGCCCAGCGTACCACGTCCATATTCGCCTCTACCATACTGCGCTGGGCATCAGTAAGGGCAATATCCCTATTCTTCATCGTCAGATTCACCTCTCTTTCTCTGTGGTTTTAGGCGTGCTCTCTATGCGACCTCTGCGCCGTGGATACGAAACTTATCGCAGGCGCAGATCAACCGCTCACACATGTACGCGCCGAATTGTGCGATATGCGCCTGTTCCTCGTGCAGACCGAACTCTGTCTGCATCCATTGATACGCCTCTTTCTTGGTCATCAAGCCGGAACGCCACAGGCGGTCAAAAGCCCGGTGTGCCTGGATACGCTTATGCCGAAGCTCTCCGTCAGCCAGAGAGCCCATGGGCTGCCGTGTGGCGCGATGGGCAGCCACATAGCTGTTGCAGGCGGGATAGCGGTCACAAACATACAGATAGCTTCCTGCACTACGACTGTTGCCATATACAAAGCTGGCAGGATGCAAGGTAGCCTTAGCTCCGCAATTAGGGCAATGGATATTGACTCTTTTCAGAATGTTCACCTCCTTCTTTCGGCTTGTGTGCGTTCATTGTTGGCAGCTCTCCCACAATTGGGATAAACTGCACCGTTTCGGGTCTTCTACGTTCCAGACAAGCCAGCTGGTGTAGAAGCGTTGGAATCCCTCCAGCGTCATAATGCCGATGCAATCATATTTATCCACGGTCTCACCGGACAGTTCCTCGAATACCGCCACAGGGATGATTGACGGCACGGCATTGTGATTTACAGACAGAAGAAAACCGGAGCACCCGTCACAACGCTGGCAATCAATGAAGAAGCTGTTGCGCCAGTTACAGCAGGTTGCCTGTAAAAATCGGTAAAAACGCTTGTCCATAAAATTCCCTCTACTATCATTATCCGTAAAACGAAATCAAAAGTGCGCCACTTTTTGAAAAAATTTTCAAATTTCTCTGCGGCCACGGGGTCGGAGGCGTCTGGAGACGATAATTGTCACGGCAGCTGCCGCAGCTAAAATGATACAAATTGCTTTTTTCATTGTGCATTTCTCCTTAATTTTCAGTTCGTTCACAGTAGACCACAAACCGCTGCCGCCCGCCGCCGGCGTGGGGGTGGCAGGTCAGCCGCGTCGCAGTTCTTGTCAACTTTCAGGCTTCTTTACCTCACAGGAGCGGTGGTTTGAATCGCCGCCCGCTGAAATGTTACCGGGTTTATCTGGAAACATTTCAGCAGAGCTATTGATTTTTATCTCACGGTGCCGTATACTATCCATTGAAATGTAGCATGATAATACCAGCAAGTTTTCAATGGAGGTTGGGCTATGGAAATAAAACGAGATCGCTATTTGAAAAAAATCATCTCCTTCATGTGGGATGGTCAGGTGAAGGTGATCACTGGCATCCGCAGATGCGGCAAGTCCTTTCTGCTTCGCAATCTGTTCAAGAGTTACCTTCTCGGTGAGGGTGTTACCGAAGATCATATTCTGTCCTTTGAGTTGGACTTGACCCGTGATATTCGCTATCGCAATCCGCTGGAGCTTTCGGCTCATGTCCGTGAGATCGTAGAACACAGTGCAGACCAATATTATCTTTTTGTAGACGAGATTCAGATGTCCGACGAGGTTCCGAATCCCTACAATCCAGATGGCAAGAAGGTTACCTTCTACGACGCGCTCAACGATTTGAAGTCCTTGTCCAACTTGGACATTTATGTGACCGGCAGCAACTCCAAAATGCTGTCCTCCGATATACTGACTGAGTTCCGGGGACGGAGCGATGAGATCCGTGTGCATCCGCTTTCCTTTGCCGAATACTATTCAGCCGTAGGCGGTGATAAGCAGGATGCCTTTGAGGACTATGCCTTCTACGGCGGTATGCCGCTGATCCTGTCCCGTCCCACGGATGCCGCGAAAATGGCTTATCTGAAATCGCTGTTTTCTGAGGTCTATCTGAAGGACATTGTAGAGCGGAAGAAGATCAAGCGTGAGGATGTGCTGTCCGCGATTCTTGATCTGCTGTGTTCGTCTATCGGCTCTCTGACCAACCCAACGAAGGTTGCTGCCGCCATCAACACAGTGCAGAAGCGTAGCGGTGAAAATGTCGTTGCCTTGAACACCGTGAAAGCCTATATGGATCACTTATCGGATTCCTTCCTCTTCACCGAATGCAAACGCTGGGATGTCAAGGGCAAGAGCTATTTTGACTATCCCAACAAATACTACTGTGAGGACATTGGACTGAGAAATGCCCGTATCGGCTTCCGTCAGCAGGAAATGACGCACATCATGGAGAACATCATTTTCAATGAGCTGATGATCCGTGAATGCTCCGTTGACATCGGCATCGTCTATGGCAATGAGAAAAATGCCAAAGGAAAGGTTACGCCGGTCGCACGAGAAATTGACTTCATTGCAACCTCCGGCGGTAAGAAGACCTACATTCAGTCTGCCTACGCATTGGGAACAGAGGAAAAGGCAATCACCGAGAATAAGCCTTTCGCGCTGACCGGCGATTCTTTCCCGAAGATTATTGTGCGTCACGACATTCGCAAGCGTTGGTATGATGACAACGGCATTCTCAATATCAGCGTCATTGACTTCCTGCTGGATGACACGCTTGTCTGAATCCTCTCAAAACAAAACTGCTCACCGTGATCAGCTCATGGTGGGCAGTTTTTCGCAGTACACCACATACCGCTGTCGCCCACCGCTGGCGTAGGGGTGGCAGGTCAGCAGCGTCAGCAGATCGCGGTTCGGTTGGATTTTGATCTTATCCACCTCGTGGGGCTGGATGATCTGAATGTCAGCTACGGTGTAGGTCAACGTCTCCCATAGATTGGTCAGCGTAACGGTATCGCCAACCTGTAAGCGGTCTATATGCCGGAAGTAGTCCGCACCGCGCCAGCCCCGGTGTCCGGCAATGACGCAGTTGGTGCTGTCCCCGCCGATGGGCGCGGATGTGTTTCCCAACACCGCCGCGCCTGCGGCGAGGTGAGCGTCGGACGCGCCCAGATAGACCGGCATGGTCAGCTCCATAGCGGGTATCTCTAAGGCGCCTATTACCTCGTCCTCGATGCCGTAGACAGTCAAGTCGGCGGCGGGCTCCTCGCAGGCTTCAAGGTCGGTAAGGTTGCACTGCTTTTCTGCGTAAAGCTGGCGGTTATACTCTTGTAGAGCCGCCAGCAGTTCGGGATATTGCTGCTCCGGCTTTCGTTCTTCGAGGAAGCTCTGCACGACAGCATCTGTGTCGGCTTGCAGCTTGTGTCTCGTAAACACCGGCCACAGCATGACGCAGATACCTACCACCGCCAACAACGCCGCCAGCGCAAAAGGCATCTTACGCATGGCGCACCCTCCTTACCAAAAAGTAAGAACCACCGATTACCGCCACCGCGCCAAGGCCGATGGCCAGGCCGGTAAGGTAGTGCCGTGTCCACGAGGATGCGGCTGGTTTTTCTGCGGCGGCAGTGGTTGCCTGTTCGGGGGTGTACGGAATGCGGTGGCCTCGTACCAGCAGCCTGTGCGTGTTGATGCCAAACGGCGTGCAGGTCACCAACGTGACCAAATCCTTGCCATCCGCAATTTGCAGCAGACTCGTGTCCGTGGGCAATACCGTGTGGATGGCGTCTACCTTGTATGCCAGCACCTCACCCAGCACATGGATATAGAACATATCGCCCACTGCAAGCTGGTCTATGTCCGAAAACAGCTTGGAACTTGCCATTCCGCTGTGTGCCGACAGCACCGCGTGGGTGCTGCTGCCGCCCACTGGCAGGGAAGTCCCTACCACATGGCCAACTGACTTTTCCAGCGTGTCCGCGCCCGTTCCGTGCTGCACCGGCAGATATACGTTGATTTTGGGGATGTCCACATAGGCCATGACGCCGCCCACGGTAAGCTGCTCCGCATACGGCAAGGGAGGGGCGGAAGCCCCTCCCTCAGTGATAGTTGCCGCGCCGGACAGCATGGCGTTGTACTGCTCTGCGGCTTCACGCTGGGCAGTCAGCTCGGCGTCATCGGTGTCCGCGATAACTGCGGTGTAGGTGGTTTCCACATCGGAATGATACTTTTCATTCAAGAGTTCTCCCACCAATGGGTAAAACAGAAGCCCCAACGCCACAGCACCGAAAGTCGCCGCCAGCAGCCAGCGTTTCACCGCTCGTTCTTGTGCTTGCGGCTGCGGATCACGATGAAGGCAGCTGCACCCAGCAGAGCCACTCCGCCAATAGTGAACATCCACGTGCCATAGCCGCCCGTCTTGGGCAGATCGAAGCCGGGGTTGTTGACCACAGTCAGCGGCACAATGGCGTTGCCCTCGCTCATGGTGACATCCTTGCCGTTGACGGTGGCGGAGGCGGTCAGCAGCTTCGCACCGCACTTCTCGCACTGGCCGTTCTCAGCGGTCTTGATAACGATTTTGACTGCGTCCTTCAGCAGCACATAGCCCTTGTCGGTGGCAATTTCGGTCAGGGAATAAGCATCATCCTCCAGACCCTTGACCACAATGTGGCCGCTGCCGTTGGGAACAAAGGTGGTAGCATCGGACTTCTTGGAAGCAAAGCCCTTGGCGTAGTACACGCCGTCCTTCTGCTCCGCGATGATATAGCAGTCGTCAGTATCGTTGTGCAGCCGGAACTTCACGTTCCGCAGGTTGCCGCCGTTGTCAGAAAACTGCTTGAGAACGTCAATGCCGTAGGTGTACACATGGCAGCAGTCCTTGAGGGTATCAAAGTAGGTCGTGTTGGTGCGCCTCCAAGTCAGTACGACCTCGTTGGGGTTATCGGTATCGCCCATCTTGGCATCGGCGGTCAGGGCGGCGGCGTAGGTGAGGCGCATGGTGCAGTCGGAATAACCGCGCTTGACACTGTCGATGTACACAGAGGTCGCCTCATTGATCTCACTCAGGCCGGATTCGGTCATGCGAATGGTCATGGTGTTGGCTGCGTCATCATAGGCCACGGCGAATTTGCCGGAGGTTTCATCCCATGTGGTGATCTTGTCGGTGCAGCCAGCGTCCTTAAAGAACTCGATGACCACATCGTTCTTGTTGTAGCGGATGCCCTTGCTCAGCGTGTCCACATAGGTGTACTCGCTCAGAGAAGAAGCCTTGGAGGTAATCGTGGGCAGGGTGCTGATGATCTGGTAGTCCACGGTATCGCCCACGGAGGCGGTGGCAGTGTGCGCGTACCCATCGGTGATGTCGGTCAAGCTGCCGGTATTCTTGCCGGTAGAGTTCTTTGCTTCGCGCACAGTCTTATCCAACGTAGGGTTACCGGTCTGGTTCTTGGGGTAGACGGTAACATCGTAATTCCACGCCGCGCCGTCAATGGTAGTCATGGGCAGAGACACAAAGAAGGGGTTGCAGGTGCTGGTGACATTCTCAGGGACGCGAGTCTCCACGACGAGATACAAGCCCTGCTCCATCTGGTCAGCAAAGGTGTGACCGGCAGTGTCCGTTTCGGTCATGGCTAAACACCCCCCCCTCCCCCCCGCCGCATCCGGCCAGGCACCCGGCCAGCAGGCAGACGGTCAGCCATGCAAACACCCTTTTCACGGTTCCTACCTCCGTCTCTTGCCGGATTGTGCGTTTATTTTTCGGATTTGGCGGGTTCTTCCGTTTCGGGATTCCGGAATACTTCCACCCGTTCAAGCCGGATCGTCACACGGGTCTGTCCGCCGATGGTGCAGGTAAACAGTGTCAGATCCCAGTCCCCTGCTTCCATCCCCTCCGTGTCCATGGGGTTCAGCGTCTCCCGCTCCACCACCTGGAAGGTCACCACATGCTCATCCATATCCGTAAACAGGACGGTGTCCCCGGGTTGGAGCTCCTTCAGCTTTCCGAAATGAGACGCATAGTTGTGGGCGCAGATGATCAGGTTGTCCTGATACAAGGAGCCTGAATACCGGCAGGGGGCAACCTTCAATGCGGGATAGTCCCACTGGCTGATCACCGGCAGCTCCAGCTCCAGCGACGGAATGCTCAGCACGCCGATGTAGTCCCGGCCGTTGATGGTCTTCACCGGCATCTCCCGCTGGACATCCGGCAGGGATTCCGGAAGGGTCGTGGGTTCGGCTTCGTCATCGCCCGTTTCCGTGGGGAGCGCGTCGCACAGCTGGGCAATGACCTGCCGGGCGGAGTCCCGGGCTTCGTGGGACTCCCGTTCATTGTAAGCCGAAAGGAACAGGGCCGCCGCAATCAGCAGCAGCCCCGCATTGATCCAGACGGTTCCCCGGTTAGCCTTCATCCCTGGCCTCCCGGCGGCGGAACAGACCCACGGCGATGCAGCCAAGCCCCGCACAGGCCAGCACCGGCACCGGCCACCCCAGCCGCCCGGGCCGGGGGAGCCTCTAAAGACGGCACAGCTGCCCGGTCTGGGGAAGCTTCTTCCCGCCGCCGGGGGAGGGAGGCGCAGTGGGCTTGACCTCCCGCTCCAGATCGGTCTTGGGCTGGCTGGTCACGTCGTATTGATATTCATCAGCGTAGAGGTAAGGCACGCTCACCAGGAAGGGAGCGGTTTTCCCGTAGCCGGGAGCGGCGGTTTTCTGCACCACCAGATACAGGCCGAAGGTCAGGTCGGAAAAGGTCGCGTTGCCGTCTTTATCGACGGTCACGGGATCGGAGGTGACGGGAGTCAGCTTCCCTTTCAGCTCCGCCAGCCGCCCCGCCAGATCCGGGGACTCGATGTCGCCGAATTCGGGAATGTCCGCCTGAATTTCTTCCACGGGGACGAAGCTGTAGTTGCCGTCGTCCTCCGCCACGTCGCCCACCTTGTACAGGGCAAGCGTGCCGCCGCGGACGGCTTTTCCCTTGTAGGTCATGGAGACGGTGATGCTGCAATGGCCGTTCCGGCTCTCATCCGGAACCGCGTGGGCGGCGGCGGACAGGGGCAGAGCAAGCAGGAAAAGCAGCGCCAGCAGGCCGGAAATAACATGCTTTCTCATGAAAAAACCTCCTATTTCTTTCTGCGCCTGGGCAGCAGCAGAAGGATCAACAGAATCAGCAGCATGGGGATCGCCACGACGGGCGCCACCAGCATTGGCTCTAACTGGACGGCGTCGGCGGTGACCCGCACGGTTTTGACTCCCTCGATATTGTCGATGCGGTGTCCGCGAACCAGCAGCCGGTGGGTATTGATGCCGTAGGGGGTGCAGGTCACCAGGGTGCAGTAGTCCTCCCCCTCCGCGATTTCCAGCGCGGCGGTATCCTGCGGCTCCACAATGAGGATTTGATCCACCTCATAGGTCAGGATCTCATCCAGCACCCGCAGGAGGAAGGTATCCCCCTCCCGGAGCTTGTCCAGGTCGGTGAACAGCTTGGCGCTGGGCAGACCCCGGTGACCGGAGAGGACGCAGTGGGTGCTCTCCCCGCCTACCGGCAGGCTGGTCCATTCCAGATGGCCCACGGCCACCTGCAGGACGGGATCCTCCGTGCCGTGGTAGATGGGCAGGCTCACGTCAATTTCGGGAATCTCGATATAGCCCATGACCCCCTGACCGGATATGTCCAGCAGGCTTTCGTATTCGGCCTTCTGCTCCTCGGAGAGGAGGAAGCTGTTGCTGCGACTACACAGGTTCCGGTTATACTGCCGGGCGGCGTCCCAGATGGCGTCATAGCTGGCGTTGTCGAGAGCGGCCACGTTTTCGGCGTAGGTGGCGATGGCGCGGGTCTGGTGGAAGGAGTTCCAGTAGTCGCTGACGGTGGGGTACAGCAACAGGGACAGCCCTATGAGCAATAGGAGCACCAGAACAATGGTGGATAGATGTTTTCGCATACAGGGTTCTCCTTGTGGCTGGGGGGGGGGGGGGGGGGGCGGGGGGCCCGGAGGCGTTGATGTGGAATTACAGGGTGTGTACTCTCAGGAATTAACGATTGGCATCGCTCATGCGCTTCTTGGTGACCAGCAGGACGACCGCGCCCAGCACCAGGACAGTGCCCAGTACATAGAAGACGGTAGTACCCATACCACCGGTGGAGGGCAGCTCGGTACCGGCCTTGTTGACAACAACAACGGCGGTTGCGGCGATGGTATCAATATCGACCTTAACCTCAATTTCTTTAGCACTCACATCAACGACATTGCCGTCTTTGTCCAGATACACGGTGGTATGCGTGGAGGTGCTACTGGTCTTGACAGCTTGGACAGTGACAGGGGCAGTCAGCTTGTTATAGCCGGCAGGAGCTGTGACCTCCGTAATTTCATAGCTACCGGATTTAACACCCTTCACAACGATCACGCCGCTGTCAGGTGTGGTGATCTGGTTCGTAAGACCTGCGCCAGCGGTGGTACCGGCATAGATGTAAGCGCCGTTGGCGTCAGCAGTAGACTTCACATAGAACGGGAACTCGAACACAGCGCCGGGCAGGGCAACGCCCTTATTGTTGACCTTCTTCAACGCAATGGCATAGGTGAAGATGGTTTCTTCAGTTTCTACCTTGTCGGGACCAGGCTCATCGCCGCCCTTAGTCGTCCACGTTACAGTGACCTTGTTGGTGTTGCCATTGCCATCAATGGCGGCCTTGTCAGTTACAACAGCGGTGTAGGTGATGGTGACGGTAGCACCATTGTCATACAGGAACTTGTTATTGACCTCGTCATACCAGTCAATGACGATCTTCTTATCAGCAAACTGGTCAGTGACAGTAGTCCGGTCATTGGTGGTCGTGTCGCTGCCATCATTGTCTACAATGATGCTGGTGACAGTCACATTGGACAGGAACTCGGGCAGGGTATCCTCGATGGTATAGGAAACGATTTCCTTTGCATTCGTACCAGCGCCATAATAATTGGAGGTCTTGAAACTAACGGTATAGGTGACCGTGTCGCCAATGGAGACATCATTACTAGAGGCAGTTTTACTCAATTCTTTAGGTGTAGAACTATTCTTGTCAACAATGGTAACATCTGGCATTGTTGAATCGACGCTGATAACCTGTTCACCCTGAGTAGTAGTCACAACATAATAGCCATACTCCAGTCCTTTAAAGTTCAGGGCTGAGCCGTCACTTGTGGCCGTTGCAGCGTCTGCTGCAGTTGCCGTCCAAGCTTTCAGGGCAGTTTTCAGCCCCTCACTCATATTCTCCCCATCTTTGGCCGCCGAAGTAGCGCTGATATAGCCATTAGCATCCGCACTGAAATAGTCCTTGAGGCTATCGGGAATTGTGCCGGTGTAAGCGATACTGCTGCCGTCCGCGTTCACGGTCGCGTCAAACAGTTTGTAGATGGTGTAGGTTTCGCCCTTTGCGGCGTTGGAAATGGTAATGGAGCCTGTGCCACCCGTAACCGTTACATCTTGGGCAAAGGCTGTGGTGGCCAGGGCGAAGACCATGACCAGTGCCAGCAGGAGACTGGCGAGTTTTCTTGCGTGTTTCATTTTTTGTGCTCCTTCTTTCATCATAATTTTGAATTGGAATGGTGGCTTTCCGCGTGTCAGGAAGATGCCTCATCCTCCTTTCGACGCTTGCAATGGCTATACAACAGGGTCGCCGCGCCGAAGATCAGCGCCAGGCCGCCTGCGGTATAAGAGGTTGTTCCGGCTCCGCCGGTGTCGGGAAGCTCGTAGCCCCAGGAGATGTCGCGGACGGTCACCGACAGCACCTTCGGGTCGGTGCCGCTGACGTCCAGGGTCGTTCCGGTTTCCCCGGATTTTACCAGCGTTCCGTCCGGGTTCTCCGTGGCCGGGTAAAGCGTCGCGTCTTCGTCCCTGACCTCCAGAATCCAGGGTCCTGCCGTCATGTAATTTGACGGCGCCTGTGTCTCACGCAGATCGTAGGTGGTATTGCGCCGGATGCCGGAAAAGAGCGCAATGCCGTCTTGATTGGTGGTGACCTCCATAGAGTTCTCTGTCCCCGGTTCTTTCAGGGTGAACTTTGCGCCTTCCAGCAGCTTCGAAGCGTCCGCGCTGTCCGTCTTCGTGATTTGCAGATTCAGCTGGGTCGTCATGGTGTTGGTAAAGGCGTCTCCCGGGATGGTCAGGGTGTAAGACCCGTCCGCATTGGCCCCCCGACTAACGTCCCCAGTCTCCGTGGAGCCGGGGGCGGCGGTGTTTGATACTACATCACCATGAGCACTGAACACCGCTTCTTTTCCCGGTGCATAGGGGACATTTGTAATGTCCTTTGTTTGCGTACCAGAATCGCCAATTTTATTGTTGAAAATATAATTGTAATTACCCGTTCCGGTAACAGGAAGGTCGTAATAGTACGTGCCATCCGTATCCATTGTCATGGGTTTACCGGGCCAGTCACCGACTATTTTCTTTTCAGCAGCATCCCAAACGTACACGTTCACGTTGGCCCAGTTATTTGTGTTCTGATAGCGAACCTTGAAGATACCCGTCTGGGAATCTCCCCCGGAGCCAGAGCCGGAGGAACCGCCGCTTTCACTGCCGTCCAACGTAACGGAGGACACATAGTAGCTTTTGAAGTCCACACCCAAAAGGGAAACGGTTTTCTCCGAAACTGTCACCTGAATCGTATGTACATTCGTATCATAGGTGACACCGGCTCGATCGCCCTTGACCTCGCTGAGCGTGTAGGTATGGGTTCCGGTCTGGGAATACTGCACGTCGGGCGAAATCGAAAATTGTCCGGTAGCAGCATCGGATGTTGCCGTTCCGACTTCCTTCCCCTCACTGTCCGTTAACTTAAACTGGAAGTTCAGTCCCTCGTTCTGCTTTACGCCGTCCTTGAGCAGAGCCTTGGTACCGGTAATGTCCAGCTCCGGCGTGGCCGTTACAACCTTTCCACCCGGGTCACCCAGAATCAGACCGCCGTTGGTCATAATACCGCCGCCATGGATATTGGAATGGTTGCCGGTGATAATGACCTTCGCGGCATTGACTGCCTGGCTCTTGGCGGCACCATCCGGGTGCGCATCCAATCCGAACAGATATTTCGCGGCCGCGTAGCCGCTCGGGCCGATACTGACGGGCTGCTCGTCGCAGCTTCCCGTCCAGTTCGCCGCGCCGCCGCCCGCCATCAGACCGGTGACCAGGGAAATCGGGCCGTTTGCGCCGTCTTTTGCGCGGACACAGAAGTAATCCGCGTAGCCGTTTCGCGTAAAGACCTCGCTCGTTTGCGCCAAAGTGGAATCATAGGTTTTGTTGTTGCCGCCGCCGGACATATTTGTGCCGGAAGCCGTGTTCCCGTAAATGGCCGCTCCGTCTTGATTGACGATCAGGGTTTCACCCGTCGGACAGGCGCCCACGCCGCCGCCAAAGCCGCCCGCACTGTTGTTTGTGATCAGGGAGTTGACGATCGACAGGTTGCCTTTTTCCTGAACGAAAATGCCGCCGCCGCCCCAGTCATTGTTGGAATTCGTTATGTTATTGGTAATGTATACCTTGTTCGTTGCCTGAATCACGCCGTTGGTACCGCCGGCGATACGAAGACCGCCGCCCTCGCCCAGTTCGGCGCAGTTGCCGGCAATGGTTCCGCCGCTCATGGTAAAGCCGACATTGTGGCCAAAGAAGCCCGCGTAAATGCCGCCGCCTGCCAGACCGGAATAGTTGCCGGTGACATAGCCGCCGGTCATGTTCATAACGGAACTGTTCGCCAGAGCAATGCCGCCGCCGCCGTGGGTGTTGTTGACATCGTTCCGGCAGTCGTTGCAGTCGCATGCCTTATAGTTGTTGGTCACATAGCCCTCGCCGGACAGATTCAGCGTTCCGCTTTTGACGTAGATACCGCCGCCGTTGTCATGGCCACTGTTGACCCAGTTGCCCGTCACCGCACCGCCGGAGATGTTCAGCGTTCCGTTTTGAAAGAAGATACCGCCGCCGGAACTGCCACGGTTGGCCGCAATGACACCGCCCTGGATATTCACCGTTCCGTTGTCAACGTAAATACCGCCGCCGGGCGTGCCGTCACTGCCGCCGCCCACAATATAGCCGCCATTTATGTCCAGCGTTCCGCGGTCCACCAAGACAATATGCTTGCCGCCGGTGTTTTGGAGTACACCGCTCTGTAGTTCCAATGCACCCTTGACCAGAATCACCTGTTCAGAAGCCGCCTGACCCAGAATCTTTCCTGCGCCGGTGAGGGGGACGGTATGCTTTACCAGTGTTTCCGTGGTGCCGGTGCCATTGGCCGTGGATTCTGTGATGTAATACGTCAGGGTATCATTTTCCAGTGTCGCCTTATTGCCGTAAAGGCTGCCGCCGCCCGTGGTCACAGTCTCCGAAGGTGCTTGCGAGTCCATAATGGTGAGCTTCGCACCGTCGTGCACATCAAAGTACTGATTGGCCTTGCTGATCGTCAGGGTATGCCCGTTCAAATCGATGGTAGTGTTCTGCGTAATGCTCAAAATCGGGCTATTAGCCCCATCCGCCGTCCAGGCATCGCCGGTCAGCTGAAATTCGCCGCCGTTGATGAACGCGTCCCCGACATAGCCGGACAGAGTTCGGAGGGACAGAAGCTGTACTTCATAGTAAGAGAAGTGATTCGTGTCTACCGTCACGTCGCCGTTCTCTCCGGTTTTCGCTTCCATGTCCGTGGCGGTCTGGGCGTTCGTATCAATGTGGTAGACCTTGGGGTAAAGCCCCTCCGTGTCAATGCCGCTGAAGGTCACGGTCACGGAGCCGGTTGGCTCGATTTCTTCCTCTCCGTGCCACAGGGTGATGTCCAGCAGGTAGCTCCGCTCCGGTTCGGCTTGTTCTTCGCCCAAAATCTGATCGCGAATCGTCCGACGCTCCCCGTCCGCCACCTCGGTCACCGTTACCGTGATTTCCCTTGCCGGATAGGGCAGGGAGGCACTCTCGCCGGTGATGGTCACGGTGATGCCGTTTTCGGTCTGCGCCGTCAGGGTAAATTCCTTCGGCCCCTCCGGCAGGTTGATATAGCCCAGAATCCCGGGGTCGTCCGCCCCATAGGTCAGCAGACGCACCGCGTCCTCCGCGTCGCCTTCCATGGCGGCGAAGCCGGAATCCGTGATCTGCGCCACCAGACCCGCCCGGTCGGCCGTGCCGTCCCCGTCCCGGTCAAAGAGCACCAGATCTCCAACCGCCGGGGTGTGGGACTGTGCCGGTTCAAAGGCGTCCGCCCAGGACGTGACCCAGCCGCCGCAGTCTTTGTCCGGCGGGACGCCCTCCACCCCGGCGTAATGCAGGCAGAAGGTCAGGAACATGACGTTCCAGTCGCCGTAAGGCTCCTCGCACCACGCGCCATAGCGGGTGTAGCCCTTAACCGTTTCGCCGTCCTCCGCGACAAGGTAGTTTTTCGTACTCTCGGCATAGCCCAGCTGGGTTTCGGCGATGGCAAGGGTATCCTGCCGCCAATTCCCGGTCAGCGTCACCCCCGCGAAGGTCTGCTCCCATAGCTCCGCCGTCTCCACATCCGCGCCGGGGTCCGCGTAACAGGCAAGACTGTGGGTGTGCTCCTCCGTCCCGCAGACCAGTTCCCCGTTTTCGTCCCGGCAGGCTTCCCCGTGGGTATGAGCGTCCTTGCCGCAGAATACCGTTTCTTCCTGCTCATTCTGAGTGCAAGCTTCGCTGTGGGTGTGTTCTTCCTGTCCGCAGACCAGCTCCCAGGTGCCGTAGCACCGGGCGGTATGCACGTGCGCCGTATCGGTGCAGGTCAGCGTCCCGGTGTCCACCGGCTCCGCCACCGTCTCAAAGCAGGCGTCGGAGTGCCGATGCTCCAGAATCTGGGTCTGTCCGCATATCAGATTGCCGTCAGCGTCAAAGCAGTCGGGCGTGTGACGGTGGAGGACGATCTCCGGTTTCGTGCAGACCAGCACCGGCTGAGCGTCTTCCGCCGAATCCGTGGGCAGGTCGCAGCTCAGAACCTGCTCCCATTCATAGCAGGCATCGGTATGACTATGGTCGCTGTCGATTCCGCAGGTCAGTTCCCGGGACGTCTTATAGCAGTTCTCGTCATGCTGGTGTTCCTCGGATTCTTCCAGGCCGCAGGCAAGCACGGCGGTCTCCGTGTAGCAGGCATCCGTATGGACATGCTCCCCGCAGACCAGATCGCCCCGCACCGACGTATAGCAGCCCTCCGCGTGGGTATGTTCTTCCGGCAGGGCATAGCAGTCGGCAGTGTGCCGGTGTGCCTCAATCTCGGGAAGCGGACACCAGAGATTCCCGGTTTCGTCATAGCAGCGGGAATCATGGCTGTGAACCACAAAATCGGCATACCCGCACGTCGGATTTCCGTCGGCATCACAGCAGTCCGCCGTGTGCCGATGAATTTCCAGCGTCTCCGCGCTGCACACGGGAACCCTTTTCTCAACCGATGTCACCTGCGCATAGCAGGCGTCCGTGTGGGTGTGCTCCGGGATGTCACATTGCTTTTCCAGTGTGATAGCCGGCAGAATCAGCGCATAGGTGGTACAGAATACCACCACACCGGCAAGGACGGTCACTACCCGATGCCGGAGGCGCTTCCTTTTATGCACCTTCGTGTATTTTTCCGCATCCCGCAGAACATCATACTTCATATATCCCTTCACCATCCTTCCTATTTCAACGCGCCGAAGTCCGGCAGAGGCCAGACCCGGAATACGATCCTTCCGACGATCTGCTCATCGGAAATACAGCCAACCGCGGTACTGCGGGAATCCACCGAGGTGGAACGGTGATCGCCCACACAGAAGTAACGGTTATCCGGCACCTGATACGGCAGCGTAATGTCACATTCTCCAAGGGCTTTTTCCGTCAGGTACGGTTCCTCCAGCAGCCTTCCGTCCACGGATACATTTCCGTTTTCGTCGATATCCACCCATTGGCCGGGGCCGGCAATACAGCGCTTCACCAGGATCTTGTTTCCCAGGTAGAACGCCACCAGGTCGCCGGGTTCAAAGCCCGAGCCCTTGACGGAGAGGACAATATCCCCCTCATTCAGCGTGGGCGTCATGGAAGACCCGTAGATCTGCAGCACGGGCATCCAAATGGTAGCAACCAGCACGGCTACAGCCGCAACAACCACAAGCGTATAGACGGTGCTGCGAAGAACGCGTTTATACCGCCGTTTGTATTTTTCTCTGCCAAGCTCCGCCTCCAGCTGTTCCAGAGTCGGGGGCTCGGGAGATTTCCACGATTTCGACTTCATAACTCTCCGCTTCCCTTTTCCGACATAAGACGCACGTTTTCCAGATATTGCTGCGCGGCTTTGTCCGCGGCCTCAAATACACGGTTCAGCTGCAGCGCCGCCTCCGCAAGGGAACCGGCTTTTTCAACCGCTATTCTGCGATCCCGGAGCTGCGCCTCCGCACGCTCCAGCCTGATTTTCAATTGACGGTTTTCTTCCGTCTGCGCAATCAGCATTTCCAGCAGCTCGCTCCGGCTTAACCGTCTCAGTTCCTTATCCGTCATCCGACTTCCCTCCAATCTGCGCTTACGGCTGAAAGCAGAAAAAAGCAGCGGTCATTTTCCTGCCCGTCATTCCCACAATGTAGCTAAAAGACCTGATTCCCGGTGATATACGGGAATTGGAATCGTTTCCAACCTCTTAATACAGATGATATCACGTTTAACACGTAAATGCAACCATTGATCGTCGAATATTGTGTGTCAGAATTAACGAATTTTCAGCTTTATTTTTGTTAATTATTTCCCCACTCCGGAAATAAGACGAAGCATTCCCGCCATCCGTGCGCTTCTGCGCAGGAGATTCTGGAGGACGTATCGGAAATGCCCGAATTTAGAGAAGAGAAAAAGCTCACCCGCAGTGTCAGCTACTGAAAACTGCGAAAGGGAAAGCCGGGAATGAGCAGTTTTACCAAAGCGGTGATATCTTTTAAGACTAGTATAGTGTATTTTACCGGATTCGTCAATACCCTGTAACAAGCAATATTCCCCACCCTTTCACACAAGGCGCCTCAATTTCTCTGTAATTTGACAGTATTTTCTTCGCGAGAGGATATGTCACAATCCGGAAGCTCGGTTCCTTTCCGCAAGTAAGGGAACCGTGTCCCCATTGCGGCGTTGCCCTAAGCGTGTCGGAGTTCTGCAAGCTATGTACAATAAATAAAGCAGCACGCCCTGCCAATCAAGGCGGGGCGTGCTGCTATTTTGGAGCAGGATACGGGAGTCGAACCCGCCTTCACAGCTTGGGAAGCTGTTGTACTACCGATGTACGAATCCTGCGTACAGGTGCATTATAGCAGAGCCGCATGAAAAAAGCAACCATTTTTTGTCGGAAAAGGGAATCCCGGTTGAGGAAAAGCATCAGATGTGCTATATTAGGGAAAAAGGACAGCCCGGCAAAATGCCGGGCAGAGCCGTGATTTGTAAGGAGAAGCGCTTATGGCAGAATACGAGCTGGTTTACGAGATCAAGAACCTTTGCCGCAACAACCAGATGCGGGACGTGTTCTTTGAGGAGGTGGAATGCGACGACCCGGAGGAATATCTGCGGGGCCGCCTGAAGGGGAAAAACGTGGAATTTTCCACGGAAAAAGGCGCGGGCGGCAGCGTGACCATCCACGCGGTGGTGGACGGGCTGATCCAGAAGTACGTGTTCACGCCGGTGTAACAAAAATATCCACTTGCAGCCGTCGGATAAATGAGAGTTGGGCAAGTTTTCTGAAAAAATTTCGCAAATTATGGGTTGAATTTAGATGGCATATGTGATACGATAAGTTAGTACCGATATGGGCGAAGTGCGCCCGTAGGGCAAAGTCACCATCCGCAGTCAAAAACGGCTCCCGAGCCATGAGTGCGCGTGGTGACGCGGCCTGTATGGACAAAATTCCGACCTGTCGGCCGCTCCTTTTCCGCTTTCGCGGAAGGGAGAAAACGCGGGAGGGGCTGCGCTCCGAACCAGCGTTACGCAAAATCACTTTTAAGGAGAACCAGACTATGGCACCTCATACCATTGCCGTTGCCGGAAAGGGTGGTGTGGGCAAAACCACTACCTGCGGCATGATCATCGACTACCTGTGCGCAAAGAAGCGCGGCCCCGTCCTTGTGGTGGATGCCGACGCCAATTCCAACCTGAACGAAGTTCTGGGCGTGGAGGTGGAGACCTCTCTCGGCCAGATCCGGGAGGAAATGGCGCAGGCAGAGCTGAAAGGCACCATTCCCAAGGGCATGACCAAGGCGGACTACGCGGAAATGAAGTTCGGCGACGCCCTGATCGAGGACGACGATTTCGACATGCTGGTCATGGGACGCACCCAGGGCAAGGGCTGCTACTGCTATGTCAACGGCGTGCTGCAATCTCAGCTTGGCAAGTATTTGCCCAACTATTCCTACGTGGTCATGGACAACGAGGCGGGGCTGGAGCATATCGCCCGGGGGACGCTCCCCCATGTGGACACCATGCTTCTGATTTCCGACTGCTCCCGCCGGGGCGTTCAGGCCGTGGCGAGAATCGCCGAAATGATCGACGAGATGGGCTTAAACCCCGGACAGATGGGCCTTATCATCAACCGCGCGCCGGACGGAAAGCTGGACGACGGCGTCCGTGCCGAGATCGAAAAGCACGGTCTCAAGCTCTTCGGCGTTCTGCCTCACGACGAGGCGGTTTACCGCTGCGACTGCGACGGCAATCCGTCCGCGAAGCTCCCGGACAGCGACCCCATGAAGGTCGCGCTGCGGGGAATTATGCAGTCTATCGGCCTGTAAGCCGGTAAAACCGCTGGATGCCGGGCGGCATTCCGCGGCAGAAACACATCCATAATTGCGCCGGGCGGTTTCCGCCCCGCGTGTGGAAAATATATCAAGGGGGATTACAAATTATGGCTTTCACTCCTAAAACGGCACCCTTCAGCGGCAAGATCAATGCCGTGACGCTGGGCACCGGTGACAAGGCAATCGTCATCGGCGGTCAGAACGTGATGCCGTTTTACACCTTCGATGCTGCCATCGAACACGCGCCCAAGATCGGTATTGAAATTTCCGATCTGGCAACACAGTGGGATGCTCCCGCTCTGAAGGAGTTCTACGCCGGCTGCACCACTATGGTCGATTTTGCGAAGAAGGCAGAGACCATGCCCGGCGCGGATTTCCTGTGCCTGCACTTCGAGTCCGCAGACCCCAACGGCGCCAACCGCTCCGTTGCCGACTGTGTGGCCGACGCCAAGGCTGTCGCCGAGGCGACCACCATGCCCATCGTGGTCATGGGCTGCAAGAACATCGAGAAGGACGGCGAGCTGTTCAGCAAGATCGCTGAGGCGCTGCAGGGCAAGAACATTCTGGTTCTGTCCGCCCGGAACGAGGACTACAAGACCGTCGGTGCTTCCGTCGCTCTGGCTTACGGCCAGAAGGTGGGCGCTGAGACCGCTGACGACATCAACCTCGCCAAGCAGCTGAACATCATGCTCAAGGGCCTCTCCATCAACCCTGAGAACATCGTCATGAACATCGGCACCGCCGCCGTGGGCTACGGCTTCGAGTACGTGGCCTCCACTCTGGACCGTGTCCGTCTGGCCGCTCTGGCGCAGTCCGATGCCGACCTGCAGATGCCCATCATGTCCCCCGTGTCTCCCGACGCCTGGGCCGTGAAGGAATCCACCGCTTCCGAAGAAGATGAGCCCGAATGGGGCAGCCGGGAAGAGCGCGCGATCGGGATGGAAGTCTCCACCGCCGCTGCCAACCTGACCGGCGGCGCTGACGCTGTCATCATGCGTCATCCCGCAGCCGTTGCCACCATCAAGAAGTTCATCACGGATCTCGTGTAATCGGAAGGAGGATACATACAATGGCTTTGAAAGGTCTTGACATTTTTAAGCTGTCTCCTAAGAAGAACTGTAAGGAGTGCGGCAGCCCCACCTGTATGGCATTCTGCATGAAGGTGGCGCAGGGCGCTGTGTCCATCGACAAGTGCCCCTACTTCTCTGACGACGCGAAGGCGATGCTCAACGAGCAGACCGCGCCTCCTATGAAGACCATCACCGTCGGCAATCACAAGCTGGGCGGCGAGACTGTCCTCTTCCGTCACGAGAAGACTCTGGTCAACAAGAACCTGTACGCAGTTTCCGTCTGCACCTGCATGTCCGCTGAGGAAGCCGACAAGAAGCTGGCCGACCTGCAGAAGGTTGACTACGAGCGTATCGGCGAGAGAATGTACGTTGAGTTCGTTTTCGTCGCCAACAAGCAGTCCGATCCCGCTGTCTACGCGGAGCTGGTCAAGAAGGCCGCTGCTACCGGCCGTGACCTGATTCTGGAGTGCTGGGATGTGGAGTGCGCCAAGGCTGCTCTGGCAGTCGCGGGCAAGAACGTCATTCTCGACGGCGCTACCCCTGAAAACTATGAGGCTATGAACGCTGTCGCCAAGGAGGCCGGTGTTGTTCTGGGCGTTCACGCCGACACCATCTCCGACCTGTACGACACCGTGAAGAAGCTGGAAGCCGCCGGCAACAAGAACCTGGTGCTGGACGTCACCGGCAAGACCGCCAAGGAGACGCTGGCCAACGCCGTTCTGGTGCGCCGCACTGCCATCAAGGATGGCGACCGCAGCTTCGGCTATCCCTCCATCGTCAACGTAGGCCGCATCGCCAGCGGCGATGACCATCTGCAGACCGCCTACGCTTCCATGTTCACCGAGAAGTACGGCTCCATCATCGTCATGGAGCACATGACCTACGCGCAGGCGCTGCCTCTGTACGGCCTGCGTCAGAACATCTTCACCGATCCTCAGAAGCCCATGAAGGTGGAGAGCAAGATCTATCCGCTGAACGGCGCCGACGAGAACAGCCCCTGCGCCCTGACCGTGGACTTCGCTCTGACCTACTTCCTGGTTTCCGGCGAGTTGGAGCGTTCCAACCAGCCCGTGAACCTGATCATCACCGACGCTTCCGGCATGTCCGTTCTGACCGCGTGGGCCGCCGGTAAGTTCTCCTCCTCCACCGTCAAGAAGACCTTCGAGACACTGGACATCGAGAACAAGATCAAGAACCGCACCCTGATTATCCCCGGCAAGGTTGCCGTTATGAAGGGCGAGATTCAGGAGAAGCTGCCCGGCTGGAACGTCGTTGTCGGCCCCACCGAGGCGGTTCAGCTGCCCAAGTACATGAAGGACAAGGAATACGAGGCCGCCGCCAAGGCTGCCGCCGCCGAGAACGCCGCCAAGGCTGCCACCACCGTGGAAGTCAAGGAGCTGTCCTTCGACGAGCTGCTGGCGACCAAGGTCCCCGAGATCAAGGTCGTGGACATGGGCGTCAAGTACAAGGGCTACAACCCCGAATCCCAGACCTTCGTCACCATCGGCGAGCGTATCCACTGCATCGCGCCCTCTGTCCGCAAGGCTATGGACGAGCGTGACCCCGAGCCCATCCTGAAGCGTGCTGCCGAGCAGATCGCTGCCGGCGCCACCTATCTGGACGTCAACATCGGACCTGCTGAGAAGGACGGTCCCGAGCGCATGATGTGGGCTGTCAAGCTGCTGCAGGAGAACTTCAACAATGTTCCTCTGGCACTGGACACCGCCAACAAGCGGGCTATCGAGGCCGGTATCAAGGTTTACAACCGCACCAACGGCAAGCCCATCGTCAACTCCGCCGACGCCGGTTCCCGTATTTCCAACATTGATCTGGCTGCTGCCAACGACGCCATCTGTATTGCCCTCTGCTCTGCCGATGGTATCGCTAAGGACAACGAAGAGCGCATGAAGCACTGCCACAACATGCTGGAGCGCGGCATGAGTCTGGGCATGGATGCCACCGACCTGTGGTTCGACCCCCTGTTCCTGGTCGTCAAGGGTATGCAGGACAAGCAGATGGAAGTTCTGGAAGCCATCAAGATGTTCGCATCGGAAGGCCTGAAGTCCACCGGCGGTCTGTCCAACAACTCCAACGGCGCGCCCAAGACGCTGCGTCCCATCATGGACTCCGCTCTGGTCGCCATGGCGATGATGCAGGGTCTGACCTCCGCCATCGTCAACCCCTGCGACCTGCGCCTGATGGAGACCATCAAGTCCTGCGACATCTTCAAGAACAACGAACTGTACTCCGACTCCTATCTGGACGCGTAATTTGTCTTTCCACGGTTCCCTGCTGCGAAATACCGGCAGGGAATCCGTGCATTCCCCTGAAAAAACAAAATCCAACAAGTTCTGCAGGAGGTTTTTATGAGCGTATTAACCGATCTCATCTATGGCGGCTCGCATGCCGTGGCTGGCCTGACCGAGGGTGCAGTCAACGACGCCATTGCAAAATATGGCGCAGACCATCCCATTGCCTTCCCTGACACCGCGTATTTCTTCCCCACTATCTACGCCGCCACCGGCGTCAAGGTCAAGACCCTGGGCGATCTGCCCGCCTGCGTGGGCGTTCTCAAGAGCCTCATCACCGATCAGGAGGATCTGGGCCAGGCGCTCAACGCCGGTCTTGCCACTGCCGTCGGCGCCGAGATCCTTGAGGGTCTGAAGTTTGCCGAACCGAAGGATGCCTATGAGCAGGCCGCGGTTCCCGGCATCGGCTTTGTGCCCGATCCCATCATCCGCTCTCTCGGCGTGCCGCTGGTCACGGGCGATATCCCCGGCGTGGCCGTCGTGCTGGGCAAGGCCGAAAACGGCGAGGACGTTGCAAAGGTCGTCAAGGACTATCAGTCCAAGGGCATCATGACCTTCATGGTCGGCGAAGTCATTGAGCAGTGCGCGGATGCGGGCGTCAAGATGGGCCTTGAGCTCCGCGTCATCCCGCTGGGCCATGACGTGACTGCCGTGATTCATGTCGTCACCGTCGCCATCCGTGCTGCGCTGATCTTCGGCAACGTGCAGCCGGGCGATCTGGCTGGCCTGCTCAAGTACACCAAGGAGCGCGTTCCCGCGTTCGTCAATACCTTCGGCGCAATCGACAATGTTGTCGTTTCCGCGGGTGCAGGCGCAATCGCGCTGGGCTTCCCGGTCGTGGTCGATATCGACCTCGGCGAAAATCAGGTTCCGGGTGCGCTGGAATCCTGCACTGACCACAATGAGACGGTCAAAAAGTCTCTGGAACTGCGCGGCATCAAGATCAAGTCCAAGGAACTGCCCATCCCCGTCGCGTTCGCAGCTGCATTCGAGGGCGAGATCATCCGTAAGGCCGACATGAAGGTCGAGTTCTGGTCCGCCAAGAACACTACCTGCGAACTTGTCCTCATGAAGAACATGGACGAGGTCGAGGATCACAAGCTGGTCATCGACGGCCCGGATATCGACTCCGGCGATCTCGAATACGCCCTTGCCACCTGCGTCTATGTCGCGGGCAAGAAGATGCAGGCCGATTTCGAGTCTGTTATTGAGCGTAAGATCCACGCCTGGTTCAACTATATGGAAGGCGTCATGCACACCGGCCAGCGCAACCAGTTCCGGATCCGGATCTCCAAGGACGCCTATGACAAGGGCCTGCGGCTGACGCATTTCGCGGAAGTCCTGTA